>Ga0247608_10002957_pt1 | contig 20382 bp, 24 predicted proteins | sample 176DNAGHGlowgp2_FD_193490 | JGI IMG/M metagenome (GOLD analysis project Ga0247608, IMG submission 193490) | Sheep rumen microbial communities from Palmerston North, Manawatu-Wanganui, New Zealand - 1766 DNA GHGlow gp2 | ecosystem: Host-associated > Mammals > Digestive system > Stomach > Rumen ...
CGGAACCACCAATTTTACGTTCATCGCCTTTAATAAAAACTACAGATGGTGTGGTACGAGAACCTTCTGTGTTTGCAATAACTTTAGCCTGTCCACCTTCAATAATGGCCACACAGCTATTACCTGTTCCCAGGTCAATACCAAATACTTTGTTGCTCATAATTTATATGTTTTAATATTTTTGTAGCTCAAGATAGATTAAACTATCTTGTAATTTATAATAATTATAAAATAGTTAATATTGTAAAAAATTATAAAAAAATTACATTTTTATTTACTAAACCAATCATATTTATATTTAATATCATTTAACATAAATAGTTTTTTAATATATCTTTCATGAATAAATGGATCTAATAAATCAATATTATTAAGCCACCATTTATTACATTCTTTTAATATTCTAAATGATAGTTCATTATTACTAATTGATTCTAATCTTTCATTTTCTGAAGATTTTAATACATATAATCTGTTATAAATATAATCTATATGACCATTTCTATAAAAATAGTCAAAAATAATATTAGTACTATAAATAGATAATTTATTTCCTAATATTTGTATATCTTTAATATCATGTGTATTAAATCCTTCAAAATAAGAATATAAAAATGCAATTAAATATCTTTCATTATTAATATGTATAATTTGTGTATAATATTTCATAGTTCCCATATCTTTTCTGGTGTTGGTCTCCCATCTAACCAATATTCAGTATATTTTTCATATTCTTCTTCAGACATATCTCCTTTTATAAATATGTTATAAAGATTATGAAATGTATTTTCGAATGTTTCTAATGAACTCTTATCATAGTCTTCATATGGGTCACCTTTAAATATAGGTTCATTTTCTACTAATTCTTTACTGCATATAATAGCCTGAACAGATTCATCATTTATTATTTTCCAATATCCTCTTGCTTGTTGTTCATTAAGAGTTATATATAATGGATGATAAACTTCATATTCATCATCAGGTTGACATACATAAAATACTTTCATAAAATCAATTTCATTAAATCAAATATTTATATTTCATATTTTTTATGGAAGTCTTCATACAGATGCATGAATTCTGATGTAAAGAAACGTGTAACATCATGTACCAATTGATCATCTATTTCCATTCCTTTTGTTGCGCATGCTAATGCACCAGCTAATCCACCTTCAGTATCAGTATCACCACCTAATGATATTGCTTTACGAATACAATCTTCATAAGAATATGAATCTCTCCAGCATATCAATACTGCAGGAACTGAATTCTGACATGTACATTCAAACTTATGAGTCTTCTTTAATTGTTCATAAGATTTTGAAAGATCATATCTAAATTGTCTACTAATAAACTTTAAGATTTCATTTTTGTTGTTTCCTTCTTTTGCGAAGAAAATAGCTGCAGCGATGGTTTGTGCACCTTTAATTCCTTCAGGATGATTATGAGTTACTTCAGCAGATATCTTAGCTAACTCCATACATTCATCAATATTCTTTGCAACATAAGCAACTGGTGGAACTCTCATAGCAGATCCATTACCAAATGAATTATATGGTTCTCTACGTTTTTCATTAATCCATTTCTTAAATGTTGTCTCAAGATCATAATGCCATAATCCATAATTGTATTTATTACCCCAATAATGGAACTTATCAATTAACGCATCCTTTGACCTATCAGTATTCATAAGCCAATCAGCAACAGCAATCATACAAATAGAATCATCAGAAGGATGTGTTCTATCATACATAAATTCAAAATTATAATCCTTAGTTGGTTTCTGTGCATAATACTGTCCAATACTATCACCAACAATTTGTCCAATTATACCTTTCATATTTAATTTATTTAGTGATTTAATTTAATAATCTAAATTTAACATTTCCCATTTATCTTTATCAGTAATCTTATATTGTTTGGATTCTATTAATGCATCTATATACATACCGAATGCTTCTTTAAAGTTTTCTACACAACCATCAGGAAATGTCCTATATATTCCATTATAAAATTCTTGTCTCCATTTATCTGTTGTTCTATACCATATATCTACCCATACATCAGTTTCAAAACCAGTATCACAAGTAACATGAAACTTATCAGGTTCAGAATATCCTGTACCACAACTACAATTTGGTCTTAAATGTTCTATAAATTTTATTGACGTTATTTTCATATATGATTGTATTTAATTTGAATATATATATCGTAATCAATTTCTTTATAATCTTCAGGACGATCTTTCATGTTTTGTAATATATCTGGTAAACTTCTTGAGCTATAATAAAACTCAGGTCTACTTAAATTACCACCAATGAACTTCTTCGTATAATCATTATATGGCATAATTAAAAACATTGGGAAATCTTTTACATCAGGCTGAGATATTGTCATTAATCGTTTTTCATAGAATTCTGGTTCATTGGTCCAGCCTGCAGCAAAATCACAATGCCAATAACCTTCTCCTTCTAATCCTCTACCATTAGCAACCAAAACTTTATCATATTCTTTAATCTGGTTAAACCCAACTTCTTTATAGATTAATTCATATTTATCTTCATCATAACTTTTAAACATTGTTCCGTCATCAAAATAATATTCAGTCCAATAATAATATTCTTCATAACGTCCACTATCGTCAATACCTGACATACGAACTGCTTTATTAATACGACCAAATACTTGATGATCCTTTTTAAGTCTTACGATATCACCAATCTGAAATCTATCATTTCTATAATCTGACATATTTTACTTAATTTTTATTATTTAAATTTAATTATTTCTTTATCTAATATTAACTTCATAAAATCTTCCCGATAACACCAATATCTAATATCTTTCCAAAAACACCATTCTTCAAATCCTTTAATAATTCTCCAATTTTCTGGTTTATTTATATCGTCAGGATATATATGTTGTTCTAAATAACCAATTCCAAACCACCATTTATTATGTTTATAAGTTAGAAAACATATTGGTTTACCTTCTGTAGGTGGATTATTATCATCCTTTTTAATCCAAGTTAACTTATACATATTTTTTATCTGTTTCATTAAATATTGGCTTAACATTCTTTATATTGACCCATTGACAGAATTTTCCAAATGTATCATGTATTGCAACTTTTGGAAGATATTCATTAATGATTAGACAAAAATATATCTTTCCTTTATGTTTTACCATCTTAAACTCATTTCCATTAGCATCAGCAAAAGAAAATGAATTATCATCAGGCATTTTCTTTAATATGTTTTTTGACTGGTTTATATAATGAGATGGTAACATAGACAACATTGCAGTATGCTCATCAATTGATTTGTTATCTAATTTACGAGCTAAATATCTTTTTCCTTTATGTTCCCATTCTTCATCTGTTTCCGCAAACTGTTTATTTACAATCATACAAGCATTCTGATAAGTGATAACAGTCATGTCAGAATCATCATATTCATAAACACGTCTATCATCACCATCTTTCCAAGGAGACATTTGTAATAGATATTTATCCATTACTTTATATATGTTTCCAGTGTTATTAGATTGCAAATATGTACTATTATCCATTATTTCATATATAAATTATTTTCTTTTATAATGTTATATACTCTCTTATTAAAATATAGTTCAACATTTTTGTTTTGTTTAATAAAGTTTCTAATATCTGTAGAATGCATTTCAAATCCTGGCATTATTTCAACATAACATTTAGCTAAATTTGCTGTTAATAAATATTCTTTCTTAGGACCAACAATTATCATCTTATTAATATATTTATTCAATATATCGTCAGACTTATGCCATTTATTATCAATTAATTCATTAAATGTTTCTTCAGTCAAAATCCAAAGAAAATCTTTTCCTATAGATTTATCGTTATCATTAGAAAGATATTCTAACATATCATATGTATATTTCCAATCATGTTTAGACTCAATATCATTCACAACTACATTAGTATCTTCTGTTGATAATGGTTCAAACATTAATTTAGACATATAATACCTGTAAAGAATCGGAGTTGAGTCTTTCTTATTTGGATTTTGCTTAGTTGGAATTATATGAATACTATTAATTGATTTTGATATATCTGAATTAATAACACTCATAATAACATTAGCATGACCAAGATGTGGTGGATCAAAAGAACCTAAAAATATTGCGTCTGTCATATTTAAATTTTATCTTTAAAAGTTATCTAATAAATTATCAATATCTGTTATATCTTTTGTTACATCATCAAATTTTATATCATCAGAAGTTTTAAATTCATGTAAAGAAACAATAATATTATATCCTGCACCAACTCTTAAATCTGTTGTATAATAAACATGAATATCATTATGAGAAGCTAAATGATAAAATCTAAATATTTCAATATCATGTATTTCTAAATCTGATAATTCTTTATATGGATACTTAATTTCTTTAATCATTTTTTATTAAATTTGAAATTTCATTTCCCATTGCACTAAATGCATACATACCAATTACCATCCAATACCATTGGAAATCTTTTATACACATTATAATAGCTGCAACACATGCTAATAAATGTATAGTAGCAAGCATACTTCTAAAGGTTTTCATAAAGTAAAGTTATGTGATTCTTTTTAATTTCAGGAGTTTCAATACCCATGTCTTTACAATGTTTATTGAATTCATAAGTATTGAATGGGTGAGTTATAATATGATAGCCTGATTTTGTTGGTAACGTAACGACAATTGCATTATCATATTTTGTTGAGCATCTACCAATAGCTTCACGAACATAATAAAGATATTGTTTGTCATCTTCGCAATCATCAATATCTATTACCCATCGTTTTTCTTTTCCTGATAATGATCCATTTACAGAATCACAAAATCTCCATGGTTTCTTTGATTCTTCCAAAGCAACCATTTCTGCATATTTAACCAATGTCTTTTTAGAAAGTTCAATCTTTGATTTAACATTAACACTAATATATGCACGAAGCTTAAACATTTCACAACATTGTTTGATTTCTTCAATATATCTATCAAACAATTCTAATGAATCAATATAATAACATTTAAATGTATAATTAGCAGCGGGCATATCAGGATTATCTTTACCACGACGAATCAACTGAACATCAAAATAAAGATCTTTTCTATATTGCTGTTTTTCAGGAATACCGAGATCTTTCATATAATCTCGCATAATATTTATATTATTTGTCATAAATCTTACTTATTATATCTAGTCATGATATTTTATTTAAACGATATAACTTATGTCCATTTGAATGTTCAGATATATCCCAATCTAATTTAAAATCAATATTAACATTATCACCAAGATGTAATATCAATATACTTAAATCATCATTATAAGAATAATCAAATGGAAAAATTAAATGCAACTTATCAATTAATGCTGTCTTATTTGATAAGGTACAATAACGAAAATTCTTATTAAAGAACTTCTCAATAAAATTTTGTTTGATTCCGTTATACATATTTTTTCATAATATTTAAATAACATATAATATTAAATATAGTATTTGTGTATAAGAAATTCAATTTTAATTTTTATAATTTCCATTAAGTGAATACGTCCCTAATAAGTTATTAATAACTAATAAAGAATGGCAGATCTTAAGATCTGCCATTCTTAAATATATATTGTTTATGATTATGCTCTTGGAACAGTATATCCATCACATTTACAATACTGGTCACATGAACAATATGGATAATATGTCTTTTGATTACATCCACAACTATCGTCCTTTGATGAACAGTTTTGAGATGTACATTCTGTATTATAGTTTCTATTACATTCACATGTTTCTCTATGAGAATTATATTGAGAAGGACAGTGAACAATACAAGATGTCTTATATGTAGTTCCATGACCATCACAGTGTCCACCACAAGATGTATTATATGTTGTACCATGCCCAATGCAATGTGCTCCACAATTTGAATCTATTGATTCACTATTACATTTACCACCACAAACATAATTTCCAGGGCATGCACCACCTACACCAGAACATATGTTATGTCCAGTACATCTTGAATAATAATCTTTACATGTTGCGAAGAAAGACCAACAGTCACAGTTTGAACATCCATCCCAAGGAGCATCATTAATATAACAACCAGTTTCATCTATCACGCATGTACCTCTACCAGGATTATGTGTTTCACATACACTTGAACATGATCTAGCTACACCCTCATAATAGAACGCTATACATCCATCTCCTTTACTAAATCCTAAGTAAATAGTTTCTCCATCACAATATGTTGATGGACTTTTACTTGAACATCTTAGTTCACCAGAACACCCTTCCCCATAAGTTCCAGCTTTATAACAATTATATAAAGAATCATTTTTCTTTCTTGCAGAATTACTATAACAATAATGATGATTACCTGAAGACTCTACACTATTACAATTATAAACAGAACAACCTCCAGTATATCCATAGTCGCATTCACATCCATATTTTCCTGCACATTGCGATTCACAATTATAACAATCATAATCTCTATCACAAGCTGTATAATTTGAGTGACAACTACAATCACCGTCACAATACATATTATGACTACCACAATCAGATGAACATTGTCCATAAGATGAACAATTCTTACCATTACAATCTCCTCCACAATTATTACATTGTCCGTAACAAGAACAATTATGGCTTAAACAGTGTCCTCCACAATTATTACATTGGCTATAGCAATCACAGCTCTTACCTTCACATTTTACACAGTCTTCACATTGTGTATTACATGTACAATTATTACATTCACTTAAACATGGTTGATGTTGATTACAATCACACCAACATGAATTATGAGAAGCACATGCAACACCTTGATTAGAATCATGTTTAGGACAAGTTTCTGAATGACCAGTTTTATCTTTATGTACGAATGTTGTCTGTGAGTGACATCCACAACCATTAAATGAGTTACAGTCACAATAACAGTTTAATGCGGTACCTTCTTTATATATTATAATATCTTTAACTGTTCCTGCATTACCAGTTATTCTAAATGTATAATCTGTATTATTTGTAGGTGTTCCTAAACCAGATGTGTTAATTGTGAAATTTGTATTTGTTTGGTTTGTTATTGATAATCCTGAACTTACATTACTAATTGTATAAGATGTATTACCAATAAGTTCAACTCCAATATTTTCTGATGGATTATAATCATTAGGTACTGCAAGTTTCTGACGAGTTAATATAATATCATTTGGATGAGGATTAGCTGCTTGACTAACTGGTAATGTTAATGATTGATTTCCATATTTCTCTTTTAATACAATATTACCACTTCGTGCTGCACCAGGATTTCCATACGCTTCTAACTTAAGATTATGTGTACCGGATGTATCTGATGTTATTGCAATAATATTTGAATTTTGTTCTTTACCAATATTAATCCATGCAGGCTTACTTGTTAAGTTCCACCCATAATATGATTTAATACTAAAATTTTGAATATTTGGTGCTTTATATCTGTATGAATAATTAATTTTATTATAAGGTATCATTCTAAAATAACCTGCATTATCACCAGATATCTGACCATCATTATGTTGATAATAATATACCTTTATAAAGTGAGAACCTGCATTAGCAACAGTATATGTATGTGTTGCTGTATTAACACCACTTAATTTGACTGCTAAATCATTTTTATTAGTAGAATCTAATTTAGTTGCTCCAATAAAATCATTTGGGTTTTCACTACTTGACTTAAATACAAATGTTACTTGTTGATTACTTTGTGTTGTTGTAAAATTATACATTGCAACATCTACATAAGCAATATTTCCATTTGATGTACCAGTCAACTTATAGTATGTTTCTCCATCAATCAAAACAGGAACTTGATGCAAACCAACATATTGACCAATTTCTAAAGTCTGTTCTGGATCTAATTGAATACCATAAGCAAAATTAAATGAATTAGGATCTGCTGTAAATTTAAATATAGATTCAAGTATTCTTCTTCTTAACATTATTAATAATCATAAATATATATTTAATAATATAAATCTTTTCTTATGTTATATAATCTTAAACTTAGTTATTTAATTCCAAACTTAATTAAAATCTTTTTCCATAAACTTATTTTTTCAGTTTCTTCACAATTACATTTTTCACCACAACTACATTTTTCACCACAATTACATGTATTATTATTTATGAATTTTTGTTCTAATGATTTCTTATATAAATTATATTCATTATTTACATATTCTTTAAACATTCTTATATGCCAATCTTTAATGTATATAGAACAGTTTTTCAAATCTTCACATTTCTTTGGTCTTAGACATTGTGGAACAATTGGGCAATTTTTACATAAATCTGTTAATGGCATATAGTCTTGAAAACTTTTTATCATATCTATATCCTTTTTCTTTATATCATCAATATGACCCCAAAAATTATCATCAGAATAATGCTCACAAAGACCAATATCACCTTGTGTACTAATTAATACAGATTCACCAGAATCAACCATACAATGAGAATATTTTATATCAGTTGGTAATCTTCTTATATCTCTAAGATCTAAACTATCTAATATTGAATCTAATTCTTTTAATCCTTCATATAGTTTTTCATTTTCTTCATCAGTTCTATGATAATCACCTTCTTCAAAAATTGGATAACAATAAATGTTACACATATCTTTATGACTTTTTAAATGAAGCTTCCAATATAATTCAGGTATTAATTTTTTTACATCTTCTAAATTATAATTATCTACATTAATTCTTATAGAAATACTAATACCATGATCCATTAAGAAATAACAATTGTTTAAAACTATTTCGTATGGATTTTTTCCTTTTACATTCTTATAATTCTTAGTCTTATTATATACTTCTTCTGTACCATCAATTGTTATCTGACCTAATTTTAAATGCCAAAGATTTCTATATTTTTCAAGTTTTTCTGGTTTAAATAATAATCCATTTGATGTAAATGTAGAATAATAATTAAACCCTGCATTTTTTACTTTTGTACAAATTATATCTATAACATTTTCATTAACTAATGGTTCTCCACCAAACCAGCTAAGTTTAATTGTACTACCGTCTTTAACAGCTGTGTTTATAATATAATCTGCAACCTTGCGAGCAGTGTCAGCTTTCATTGGTGTTTGTGGTCTACCCTTTTCATAACAATAGAAACAACGTGCATTACATGCCATTGTTGTCAATATTGTAAAACTTTTAATATTTCCTGGTTTAAGATATGATTCATGTTCAACATTAGGTCTTAACCATGTCTTAAGATTTTCAGAAGCTTCATATTCATCAAAATCATCATTTACAAAAAAGTAATTATCCCAAAGATATTTTAACATATTAAAATGTAAATCTTCTTTTAATACATTATTAAATTCTTCATTTGACATCCATATAAATGAACATGTTAATGTATTAAATATTGCCTTTCCATTATCAATATCATTAATTATCAAAAAATCAATTAATCTATGTTTCTTATCATCATGAGGATAATTTTCACCAAGCATTTCTAATAAATGTTGATTAGATTTTTTTAAAATATTCATATATACTCTATATATTAATTTATTTAATTTACTGTTGCAATAATATACCCGTCACATTTACAATATTGGTCACAAGCACAATATGGATAATATGTTTTAACATTACATTCACATGTTGCTTGTTTTGAACAATTTTGTGATGTACATTCAGTATTAATATTTCTATTACATGTACAATATTCTGGACCTATTGTATTATAACCTGGGCAGTGAGAATTACATGCAGTATCATATGTTGTACCTTCACCAGGGCAGTGAGAATTACATGCAGTATCATATGTTGTACCTTCACCAGGACAGTGTGCATTACATGTTGTATCATACGTTGTATCTTTACCAGGACAGTGTGCATTACATGTTGTATTATATGTTGTATCTTTACCAGGACAGTGAGATGTACAAGATGTATTATATGTTGTATTCTTACCATCACAATGAGATGTACAAGATGTATTAGATGTTGTATCTTTACCTACACAGTGAGATGTACAAGTTGTTGGAGAAGTTGTTCCATCACCTACACAGTGAGATGTACAAGTAGTTTTAGTTGTTGTTCCATCACCTACACAGTGAGATGTACAAGTAGTTTTAGTTGTTGTTCCATCACCTACACAGTGTGCTCCACATGTACCAGAAATAGTTCCACCTTGTCCTACACAGTGTGCTCCACAAGATGTATTATATGTTGTATTGTGTCCATCACAGTGTCCACCACAAGATGTATTATATGTTGTATTGTGTCCATCACAGTGTCCACCACAATCATAATTATGTGATGCTGCATCACAGTCTCCACCACATATATTATTTCCAGGGCACGAACCACCTACACCAGAACATATGTTATGTCCAGTACATCTTGAATAATAATCTTTACATGTTGGGAAGAAAGACCAACAGTCACAGTTTGAACATCCATCCCAAGGAGCATCATTAAGATAACAGCCAGTTTCATCTATCACGCATGTACCTCTACCAGGATTATGTGTTTCACATACACTTGAACATGAATAAGATACACCTTCATAATAGAATGCAATACATCCATCTCCTTTACTAAATCCTAAATAAATAGTTTCTCCATCACAATATGTTGATGGACTTTTACTAGCACATCTTAATTCACCTGAACATCCTTCTCCATAAGTTCCAGCTTTATAACAATTATATAAAGAATCATTTTTCTTTCTTGTATATGCAGTATTTCCACTACAATATTTTGTACCACCTTCTTCTGTTACTGAATTACAATCATAATTGCTTGTTCCATGATATCCATAGTCACATTCACATCCATATTTTCCTGCACATTGCGCTTTACAATTATAACAATCATAATCTCTATCACAAGCTGTATAATTCGAGTGACAACTACAATCACCACTACAAGAAGTATCATATCCAGAACAATCCCAATTACAATTTCCGTAACAATCACACGCATTACCATTACAGTGTCCTGCACAATCATCACATTGTCCATAACATGAACAATCCTTACTTAAACAGTGTCCTGCACAATTATCACATTGACCATAACATGTACAGTTCTTACCGTTACAGTTTGAAGCACAATCATTACATTGCCCATAACATGTGCAATTCTTTGCATTACAGTCTGCTCCACAATTATTACATTGTGTATAACATGTACAGTTCTTACCATTACAGTCTGCTCCACAGTTACTACATTGTGAATAACATGTGCAGTTTTTACCATTACAGTCTGCTCCACAGTTACTACATTGTGTATAACATGTACAGCTCTTACCATTACAATCTGCTCCACATTTATCGCATTGTCCATAACATGAGCAATTCTTACTTAAGCAATGTGCTGTACAATCATTACATTGTCCATAACAAGAACAATCTTTGCTTGCACAGTCTGCAGCACATTTATCGCATTGTCCATAACAAGAGCAGTTCTTACTTGTACAATCAGCAGCGCAATTATTACATTGTCCATAACAAGAGCAGTTCTTACTTGTACAATCTGCAGCACAGTTATTACATTGCCCATAACAAGAGCAGTTCTTACTTGTACAATCTGCAGCACAATTATTACATTGCCCATAACAAGAACAGTCTTTACTTGTACAGTCACCTACACATTTTGAACATTGTGAATTACAAGGACAGTTATTACAATGACCTGCACATAAAACAACACCTTCACAATCACACCAACAAGTACTATGGGAAGTACATGCGGTGCCCTGTGCAGGGTCATGCTTAGGACAAGATTGTGGATTTCCAGTTTTATCTTTATGTGTAAACGTTGTTTGAGAGTGACATCCACAACCATCAAATGAGTTACAGTCACAATAACAGTTTAATGAAGTACCTTCCTTTAATATCATAATATCTTTTGAAGTACCTGCATTACCTTTTATATTAAATGTATAATAAGAATCAGATACAGGATTACCTAATCCTTCCATTGTAACTGATATATTTGAATTAGTCTGGTTATTTGATAATGGAGATATTGATAAACCTGGGCTAATATTAGTAATTGTATAAGATGTATTACCAACTAATTCTATACCTATTGTTTCTGTTGGGTTAACATCATCAGGAATAACAATCTTACTACGTGTCAATATGATATCATTAGGATGTGGATTAGCTTCTTGAGTTATACCTAATGTCAATTGTTGTTCTCCATATTTCTCTTTTAATACAACATTACCACTTCGTGCTGCACCAGCATTTGATGTAGCAGCAAAACTTATATTATGTGTACCTGATGTATCTGTATTAATTACTGTATTATCTTTACCTAATGTAACCCAATCTGGTTTACTAATTAAGTTCCATCCATAATATGATTTAATAACAGCAATTATATTATTTGGTGCAGTATATCTATATGAATAGTTAACTTTATTATAAGGTATCATTCTAAAGTAACCAGCATTATCACCAGAAGTTACTCCATCATTATGTTGATAATAATATACCTTTATAAAATGTGATCCTGGTGTAGCTACAGTATATGTATATGTTTGAGAACTGACACCAGTTAATTTGACTGCTAAATTATTCTTATTTGTAGAATCTAATTTAGAAGCTCCAATAAAATCGTTTGGATTTTCACAACTTGACTTAAATATAAATGTTACTTCTTGATTTTCTGATGTTGTTGTAAAATTATACATTGCAACATCTACATAAGAAACATTGCTATTTGTAGTTCCACTTAATTTATAATAAGTATAACCATCAATTAAAACAGGAACTTGATGCAAGCCAACATATTGACCAATTTCTAAGATTTGTTCTGGTTCTAATTGAATACCGTAAGGAAAATTAAAAACTGTTGGGTCTGATGTGAACTTAAATATAGATTCTAATATTCTTCTTCTTAACATTTATATTAAATAATACATATATTTAATTACATATATTTAATAATATATTATTTTAACCCAAATTTAATTAAAATCTTTTTCAACAAACTTGGTTTTTGTTCTTCATTATTATCAAATAAATATTCATTATGTTTATTTTCTTTATATTCATTTAACTTATTGGCTTCACTACGTTGTTTAGCTATGTGATATGTATAAGATAAGTAAGATTTATATTCTCTTATATGCCAATCTTTAATAAATGTAGAACAATATTTTAAATCTAAACATTTCTTTGGTCTTAAACATTGAGGTACTAATGGGCAATCCTTACAAATTTCAGTTGGTTCCATATATTCCATGAAACTTTTAATCATATCCATATCCTTTTTACTTGGATCATCAATATGACCCCAGAAATTATCTTCAGAATAATGTTCACAAAGACCAATATCACCATCTGTACCAATCAATACTGCATGACCATTATCAATCATACAATGTGTATATCTAATATCACCTGGTAATTCTTTATCCCCATATATGCCTAATTCATGTAATATATCATCTATTTCTTTAAGACCCTGATATAACATTTTATTTTCTTCATCGGTTCTATGATAATCATATTCTTCAAATATAGGCCAACAATATATAGACATAGCTTTATTATGTTTAGATAATTCAAATTCATTATAAAGATAATAAATCAATGTCTTCACATCTGATAAATTATAATTATCTATATTGATTCTTATGCCGATATGAATGCCATTTTTTATTAAAAATTTAATATTATCAATAATGATTCTAAATGGATTCTTACCTTTTATATTCTTATAATTTTTAGTCTTATTATATACTTCTTCTGTACCATCAATTGTTATCTGACAAGACTTTAATTTCCAAAGATTAATATATTTATCTAATTTTTTTTCTTTAAATAGAAAACCATTAGATATCATTGATGAACGATAATTGAATCCTGCATCTTGAACCTTTTGACATATGATATCTATAACCTTTTCATTTACTAATGGTTCACCACCAAACCAACTTAATGTAATATCCTTGCCAGTTTTTGCTGCATTTGTAATAATATAGTCTGCAACTTTACGAGCAGTATCAGCTTTCATTGGTTTTTGTTGTCTGCCTCTTTCATAACAATAAAAGCAACGTGCATTACATGCAGTTGTTGTAAATATTGTAAATTCTGTTATATTACCAGAACTAAGATAAGATTCATGTTCTGGATTAGGTCTTAGCCATTTCTTAAGATTTTCTGTATGTAAAGCTTCATCAAAATCATCGTTGACTATGAAATAATTATCCCATAGCCAACGAGATGTTTCTGTTGATATATCAGTTAAAATATTTATAAATTCTCTATTATCTAACCAAATTAATGAACATGTTAAACAATTATAAATAGCTTTTCCATTATCAATATCACTAATAATCAAATACTTTAAAAATCTAAATGAGTTACTATCTGTTTTTGGCTCATTATTACCGAGCATTTTTAATATTTGATTATTTGATGATCTAATTATATTCATAAAATATATTTATATATTTGTATAAATAAAAATAATTTACTTAAAAAAATAATTAAATGTTTTTCTTAAAAAATTATTTTCTTTTGGTTCTTCTTGTTTATTATTCTGATTTTCTTGTTGATCATTTTGCTGTATTTGTGGTTGGTTATTTTGTCTCATAACTTCTCCTAACCAATTATAATACATATTTCTTGTACCATCAGTTGCCTGTTTGACTTCCCATTCTCTTTTCCAAATATTGCAATTACGTAAGTCTTGACACATTTTTACACGTATACAGTTTGGAGCAATAGGACAATCATCACAAATATCTAATAATGGCATATGCTCTTGGAATTTCTTGATAATTTCATTATCTCGTTTTGTAGGATTATCAATATGACTCCAGAATTCAGTTTCAGAATAATGTTCGCAAAGACCAATATCACCCTGTGTTCCAATTACAACAGCATGCCCATTATCAATCATACAATGTGTTACTCTAAGTTCAGGTCCATGCTCACGTGGACGATAAAATCCATATTTAGCTAATGTTTCATCTGCTTCCAATAGTTTAGCATATAGTTTTTCTTTTTCTTCATCTGTACGTGGATGTTCTGGATCTTCAAATATAGGATAATTATATAATGCTATATGATTATGATTTCCAAACTTAGTATATAATTCTTTAATAAGTTCTTTAATATTTTCTGCATTGTATTGATCAAGATTCATACGAATAGACACAAATATATTGTTATCCGCTAGCATCTTAATATTATTACATACTACTTGGTAAGGACTAGCACCTTTTATATTCTTATAATTCTTAGTCTTATTATAAACTTCTTCTGTTCCATCAATTGTTATCTGAGTGGACTTAAGATGCCAAAGATTATGATATTTATCTATCTTATCTGCTTTATATAAAAAACCATTAGAAGTTATTTCTGATGTATAGTTAAATCCTGCATCTTGTACTTCTTTACATATGATATCTATGACGTTTTCATTAACTAATGGTTCACCACCAAACCATCTTAATTCAATATTTCGACCATCTTTTGCTGCATAGCTAACAATATAATCTGCAACTTTATGAGCGGTGCTAGCTTTCATTGGAACTTGTGGGCGACCCTTTTCATAACAATAGAAACAACGTGCATTACATGCCATTGTTGTAAATATTGTGAATTCTGTTATCTGTCCACGTCTAAGATAATTTGGATTATCACATTTAGGTTTTAATGTTTCTCTTATATAATCTAATCGTGATCTTTCATCAAAATTATCGTTCACTAAAAAATAATTATTCCAAAGCCATTTGAATATATCTGAATTTTCGTCTTTAAATGCAGATGCCCATTGATCATTTGGAATCCATATAAATGCACGTGTAAGTGTATTCAATATAGCTTTACCATTGTCAACATCAACAATAATCAAATACTTCATAAAACGTACTGGAGTATTATTTCTTAAATTCTGATTTAATAAATTCAAATAATTTTGATTTGATTCTCTAATTACATTCATAAATAATTAATTATATTTTTAAGTTAATATATTATAATATAGAAAAAAGGTTGAACTTTGTTCAACCATTATCAATATCAATAACTACAGGTAATCCTTTTCGTTTATATTCTGTTCGTCTTATTCTTCCAATAACTTCTTCAACAGTATCATGAATAACACATCCATTATCTTCAACATTTGGATATTTCTCATGAAGTCTTTCTAAATGTTTTTTCTGCATATCTTCAGACAAAGTATTAATGTTTAAATATGTCTGAATGATATCATCAACTTTCTTATAAGCATCAACATTCTTATCATGAGTAAATGCAGGTGCAATCTGTCCCATATCGCCAAGATCATTTACACCATTACCATCTGTTGGACGAATACCAAGTGCATGATTAAGTGCTTCAATTTTATTTTCATAGCTTTCTTTAATATCTGCATCATCTACCCAATCAAATGAATCCGGACTCATTGGAGTATGTTTCATATCATATTCATACTTATCTCTTAAATAAGTTGCTAGCTCATATACTTCATGTTTCCAGAGTTTTCCAATAGGATTCAAATCTGCAACATCTCCATGAATTGTAAAGAACCCAAGATAATGCTCAGTAAGATTATCAGTATCCATTACAATACCTTTTGTATAATTTGCCAAATCATATAAATAAATCATACGAAGACGTGCTTTGATATTTCCCTGTCCAATTGTAGTTGGAGAATGTCTCTGAGAACATGTTGCCTTCATAAGCATATATTCCTTTTGAAGATTTTCAGCCCAATATTGACCTTCTTTACAGAATGCTTTCATACATGATGTTGCAGAATTATTCTCATCAATACTATTTGATGTACATGGAAGACTTACTCCATAAAACTTCAATTCAGGATTTCTTTTTTCAACTTCATGACAAATAGCCGCAGTAACAGTAGAATCAATACCACCAGAAATACCAAGAATCATTGCCCAAAGATTATTATCTTCAAGATACTTCTGAGTCTTATTTACCATTCGCTCAAATATTTTACTATAATCTCTCATAATTTAACGATCTGTATATCTAAATGGATAATTACAATGTTTACACTTAAATACCTCCCCATCTTCATCAATAGCTTCATTTAACATAAATGAAGTTTCTTTACCACATTTTGGACATTTAATAATCATACATTATAATATTTAATTATGCTTTCAATAACAAACCACCAACATACACCTTCAGTACATGACCAAAGAAATGTTCCAAGAAAATGGGCAACTTTATTATCAGTAAACCCATTATAATAATTTACATACATATTTCTGACTCTTATTGCATTAATCAGAACCAAAATACAAATAATAAAAAATATAATATTCATAATTTAATAAGTTGCTTTAAAGTCACGACCATTATTTGGAAGATACTTACAATACCAATAATTATATCCGTTATCTTCAATATGTTTATATACTTTAACTTTAGGATTATAATCTAATTGTATGATAGAACCAATCTTTGGTTTATTTGGTGTTTTTTTAATAATTTGTTCATTAATACATTCTTTTTCATAAACAAATATATCTTTATCATCAATTAAATATTCTGTAATATTTTGGCCAGATCTAATTAATTTAAGCATTCGTTGTGCTAAATCATTTTTATCGGTACCTAACCAACTTAAAATCGTAGATCTTGTTATCATATTCAATTAATAGTAACATATATTGATCCGTCTTCACCAGGTTCTCCCTTAGGATCTCCGTGATTTAATGAAACAGGAATATTAAGTTCATAACATGCATGATTGAACTCATAATTATCTCCCATATGTTTTCCTAGATCATCAGAAATCTTAATAGTCAGATACCAAGACTGATTAGGATTCATACGACAACGAGACATCTTCATAACAATATTCTCAGCATCATATTTTGTTCCATCAGGAGCATATACATCACATGTAAGATTTGTTCCAATTCCAAATGAACACTTGATTCCTTTTTCCTTACAATAATGTAAGATCTTAACAGCCTTTGGGAAGTCAAGAGCATTAGAAAATACAATTGTCTTACTATGATAATTAATTCCCTTTGACTTATAGAAATTAATTGTCTTCTCAATGAATTCATATTCATTTCCAGAATCCTGACGAACACCATCAAACAGTTTTGCTTGCTTTAGAGAGAAATTCTTAAAGAAGACATCTGATGTGTATGTATCTGAAAGAGCAATACCAAGATCTCCATCATATACATCTACCCAGTTTTCAAGAGCCATATAGTTTGCAGACTTATAACCATACTGAGCACCATGGAACATAAACCACTCATGTGGGTGAGTACCAATTGGCTTCATATCATACTTCATTGCAAAATGTACATTTGAAGTACCTACACAAGTCTTAGAATTTTGTTTCAAGTATTCACAAACCTTATCTTGAACTTCATAATTGAAACGACGACGTGTTCCAAATTCCGAGAATAGCATTCCCATAGAATTTGCAAGATTAACCTTTGCTTCAAGCTTAGACATTGTAAGCTCCCAATTAATTTCCTTGTCTGCATTGTTTGTTTCAGGAATCGCAAACATGCAAGGAATTTCATAAAGAGAAGCTTTATAGCATTTATCAGTCACTTCCATGCAAAGTACACCATCTTCATCAAGATATACTTTAATCTTATCAAATTCAAATCTGAATGAATACAACCACTCCCAATAATATTGGGCAATAAAATCTACACTGTGTGAAGTAAGCAACCAATTAAGCTCAGGAATTGTAAGTGTAGTATTATTACAAATCTCTTTAAGAAGCTTCTTGAATTTCTTAAGAAACTCTGGTGTACGTTTAATTCTATTCCTATCCTTGAATGTAAAAGTACATTCAGCATCAGGAAACTTCTTCATATATGCATAAGAAGTTGTGAACTTATATAAGTCTGTGTCTAATAGAGAAAAATTCATCATTTTAATTAAAATTATGTTAAGTTATTTAATATATACTTTATGAATATTTAAAGCTTATTTTTATAGTTAATATATACTATATTAATATTTAAATAGCTTTAATATTGTCATGAGAATTAATGAAATCATTAAGAGCGACACCACCATCAATAGATGCAATACCATCCATAAGAACACTGATATTGAACTTCTTCCAATGACCAATTAGATTCTTCATAGTTTCCATTACACAATAATCACCAGCAATTCCACATACTACAATATTGTTATTAATAATTCTGCAGCCTGAAGAAGATTCACAATTTGCAAAATAACAGTTCTTTACATGAGGTGGATCATTAGGATGCAAGTGATGGAATGTTGCACAATGTTCAAATGCTCCATATTCCTCCTTTTTGACATCTGTTCCCTTATTGACAATGTTAATAGGGATATGTGTCTTAATAAGAGTATCGTAAAGCTCTTTATTGATCTGAGCTCCTGGTGTATCTTGTACACAATGTACAGGCCAAGTACCACCATTTTCTTTAAATGACATATGTTTCTTAGGATGCCAGTCTCGTGTAAATATAATCTGATTAATTTTCTTAAGATTGTTATTTACATAATTGATAATTGGAGTCTTAACATTTTCTCCACCAGGTACATAAAGAGCACCTTCAGGATTATCAAAATCAAACTGTTCATCAATAATGATAACAGAAATCATGTCATCATTGGCTTTCTTTACGTTTTCTTTACGTGTTTTACTGTTCTTCTTATTAGTTTGCATATTGTTTAAAATTATATTATTGATCTCTTAATTATAATATTGTAATGTTACGATATTTTTTAATATAGTCTTTAAAATAATTTATTGCATCATCAACAGAATCAAACTTACAATCTTCAATATTCCAGTGTCTCTGATAATATTTATATGTTTTTCCATCATATGAATAAGATTCAATATTGGATGTGCGATATCTATTTTTCATATTCAATGGATAAGCATAAATACCAAACATACCATTACTGAGTCGTCTCCAAAGATATCTTTTATTAGTAAAATACAATACAAAAAAATCATTATTATTTGAATCAATAGGCTTTAACTCAATATTTCCAGCCCTGTTGACTCTTACATTAAAGGTACTACCAAAAATTGATTTAATGTTTGAAACTTCACTTTCTGAATAATTATTCTTCATTTTTATTATTTGTTTGATTATATAATATTAATATAGAACAAATAATAAAAAATTCAATATTATTTAAATTTAAAAAGGATATACTATTAAAGTATATCCTTAATGTGTGGACCCAGACGGATTCGAACCGTCGTCTTAATAACCTTCATATTAAAACTATTTACATGCTTTTGAAAATTTCTATCTTCAATATCTTATTTTTATTTCTTTTTCGTGAAAATAAGAAAAA
>Ga0247608_10002962_pt1 | contig 20350 bp, 18 predicted proteins | sample 176DNAGHGlowgp2_FD_193490 | JGI IMG/M metagenome (GOLD analysis project Ga0247608, IMG submission 193490) | Sheep rumen microbial communities from Palmerston North, Manawatu-Wanganui, New Zealand - 1766 DNA GHGlow gp2 | ecosystem: Host-associated > Mammals > Digestive system > Stomach > Rumen ...
CCTGCGATGATTTTTGTAAAAATTTAGAAATCTGATTTGAATATTTTGTATTACTCATAATTCTAAAAAGATTCAAAATAAGTATTCTCCACAAAAATTAAGTATAAAAAATTTATAATTCGTTGCAAGGGAAACAAAAATCACTTGAAAAAGCCCATTCATTTTATATATTTTCATCTGTCAGATGAATGCTGGCATGGCTCAGTCGGTAGAGCGCACCCCTCGTAAGGGTGAGGTCACGAGTTCGATCCTCGTTGCCAGCTGACCATTCAGATTTTTATTGTATTAAACATCAAAAAAATGGCATCAAGAACAAATAAACAAGGTATTGCCAAGAAAAAAGCCCAACTCCAAAAACAAGCTAGTAGAACTAAATGAGCCAAGAGATTCGAATATCCAAAAAGGAGACTAGATTTAAATGATGGTAAAGATTGGGGAGCTATCGGAGTAATGACTAACCCAAAATGAAATACATATCACCGATTTCTTAGAGGTAGAAAAGTCTGTTGGGAAACTAGACTTAGAGTAGATCCAGATGGATACAGATTTGTTAAGACTCCATCATGAGGCTCTGAAATGGTTTACGTACCTGCCAATGGATGGACTAGAGGTAGACTTAGAAAAGTATTGACTATGAAAAAATAATTATCAATTAATTATTACAAAAAGAACCTTTATATGAAGGTTCTTTTATTTTATTTGTAATATACATTATTTTTTCTTTGCATATAATGCATCCGCATATTGCGTCATATTATTCACATACCCAAGCATTGCTGTCCAATAACTAGCTTGTCTGTCCAAAAAAGTATTTAATTCTTCAGAAGTAGAGACATAACGATCTGCCTGAGAATCTTCAACTATAACATCATTTACTTTTGTTACATCACCGTTGCCCCCTTCTTTAAATAAACTTGCATCTATTTGTCATTTATAATCATTTATATTCTCTCATTCATATCATACCATACGAAATTGATTTTTACGAGAAGAATCATTCAACGAATTTGAAATATTATATAAATTCTGAAAAAATTCATTTTCAATTCTTAAAACATTTTCTTCATATTGTTTTGACGCCTCGCTAGCTTTTTCTCAAACATCTACACCTTCTACATCAATGGAAAATGATACACTTTTCCCTATTTTCATCTTTTTTGTAGATGAATCTAAGAAATTAGACTGTTTTGTCCAAATTCAAAGTTTTCATTCTCTAGATAACTTATCCACCACTCATAAAATTTCCTTTCCTCATTCTTCAATACTGATAATATTTCTTCATCATTCAGAAAATTTCATATCCACTCCTGGTACCGTACAAAACTTAACTTTAGCAATTGGTCATAATCAAGAGTTTCACTCTGGATCAAATATCGGAGATGCCCGTTCTCCACAAGCACACATTTCTACACAGGTAAGATACTGATCCATACGCAATCATTTACATGATCCTACACAAGATTTAATTTGACTCACCACTTCATCACTAGTATCTGGTGTCGTAGGAGCATTATATCATCCTTCAGGGTTTACATCATCTAAAGATGCTACAAATTCAAATATTTCCGCCTGAATATCCGCTGGCAATGCAGAATATTGATCTACTGCAACTAACATATAATCAACCATTTCTTGATATTCTTCCTGAGACAATACCTGTTTTTCTCAATCTGGAGTTTCGATAGTTATCCTTCATTCAGATGGTTTTTCAATATTACTCTCAGGCTCTGTCTCAATTTCATTGTCTTTGCAAAGACTTCCATAAAAGAAAGTTCACTTATCTACCAAAGATGTCGTTCATAATCAATCCACCAATTCATCATACACATCTATAATAGATTCACTAGATAATCACGATCAATCTAAACTTTCCACAATTCATGAATTCTCTCACTCTAATCACTCTCATGAATTATCTATGGATTCATCATGTCACTCATTTCATAATTCATTTCATCAATTATTTTCATCTCATAAATTTACTCCCTCCGTATTTAAAACTTGTGCACTATTTCAAATTTCACTACTTGACATGGATTGGGATCCAGCAATTAAAAACGAATTTCATCAGACAGTCGATCATGCACTCATTCATGCAGAATTTCCAACATTTCATCATGGTCTTCCTCACGGTCTTGGCAAAGTAGAATTTCCTGCATTTCATCAAGCAGTACTTCACGCACTTATTCAAGCAGGGCCTACACCATTTCATCAAGCTGAATGGTTATTCATATTATTTAATAATGACTGTGCAGAGTTAGAGAAAACAGGCAAATTATAAAATACAGGAGTTATAGGTTCAGTTGAATCCTCAAACATAAACACTCCAACACTATTTAAATCTGACATAATGTCATATGGAGAGTCATCTGTGGTTGCATTCCAAAACTTATCACTTCATGCTCAAGAAGCTTTTACAGCCTGCATTCTTTTTTCATTTTCACTTCATTTAGCATAAGCACTTTGAAAATATTCCTTACAATTTGTCATTATATCTTTTGGCGTTGAAGCTGTAATCCTATATTTACGTATTCATAATGCCATTTGATCGTATTCTTCATTCACCTTTTGTACACAAAGATAATATTTTTTACAATATTTTTCAATCTTATCGTCATTAAAAGATAGTTTTTTACTATTATTATGTCATCATTCCTTTTTCAAACCATTCGCTATTTCTGCCCTAAACTCTGGTATAAAATAATACAATATTCACCGAATCTCTTTTTTTGACAAACTACAATTATTTGCACTTAATTCATCTTCAATATACTGTGCTCATGCAACTTTAACTTGTTTTTGCATACCATCTAAATTATTAAAAGCATCCATAAATGGATCTTCTGGATATTCAGACTTATAGGCAGATTCCAAATATTCCACAGATACTCATTTGTCATATAAGGATTTAAAAGTGTTGTATATTTCATCTCAAAGGTCGAAACTAAAAAGCATATTTGAACATCACAAGATAACTCAAATTCATAATATACAAATACTTTTTATTCTAGTCTGGCAACTGTACATTTTGTAATTTTTCTGATAAAGAATAAAACTGTTTAACCACAGGTGGTAAAAATTTATTTCTATATTCTCTTATTTTTTCTTGATATAGTAGCAATCAAATATGCAACGGATATGTCATATTCATTTCTACAAAATTGTGTAAAGTTTGCGTTGCTGCCTCAATCTGCAATCCTGCATAATACTGTAAATCTTCATCCTTTTTATTCCATTCTTCTTTTTTATCATTGTCCTCTAATATTTTTATTTTTGACTGTACCCAATTCGAATAATACGCAACGAACATACGATAAGCCAACAACTCATTATAAAATAGTGTTGGAAACTCTGGACTCAAACTACTTCAATTTCACTGAGAACTATGCAATGCACATGCTACATAATTTACTCAAACCACGTCTCATGTAGATGGACACCCTGATTCTTCAGCCATCTTTGCTAATTTTGAATTATCCAGCAATCTCAACGTCTTTAAAACTGATTTATAATATTGCTGATTAGAATCAATCACATCTACTGTATCTGGAAAATCTTTCATAATTTTTTCATCTGTCATATTAAAATATCACGAAAGAAAAGCAGTAACTCTTTTTTTCTTATTTTCAAAACCATTGACAGAATCTACATGAAAAATTTGCGCATATTTAATTTTGAATACATCTGACATTATAGCTGAGAATATTTCTGTTACATACATGGACATATCACAGTCATCCAAGGTAGGACTTTTCTTTAAAGAACATTGATCTTTTCAATTTACCATCTGCTGAAGTTTCAAAAGCTTAGTTGCATCTCATTTAATCACTTCAGAAAAATCAATCGATCCTTTTTGATTTACAGCAGATGAACAAAGCAAATAAGCAAAAAGAGACTGATGAGAATCAAATGTTTGAGTCCAATCTCGATTACCTTCAGCATTCGGTTTCGAAAAATATATCCTTCAACAATTTTGGCAAATCCCTCCATCTCACAATGTATCAGCACAATCTTGGTTTCATATTAATGCAGCACAATAATCAGAAATCATATCTTTTGTGGTAAAATCTGTTTTATCAAAATGAAAAGATAAAGAATTTGCAAGTGACGTAAAATTACAACTAGCTGCATAATCAACCTCACTTGACACACAATACGGAACTGTATAATTATTCGAAGCATCTTTACATTCCAAACCTTCTACACAATAATCATCCTCTCGCGAACATTCTCAAAAAACTGGAAAACATAATAGAAATAATCACAACACCCATACTAAATTTTGGTATATTCCTTTCATTCAAACAACGTAATAAATAAAATATAAATATTTTAACCTGCACACTGATAATCCGCAATTTTCTTTAAGCTCTCTTCTAACGGTTTTGATTGATCTTCTACTGTCTGTATTTGATCAATTAATCATTTAATTTTTATTAATTCGCGAGATAAATCACTACTTTGGGCACTATTTATAATTTGGTTATCTCCTTCCATTATAGACTCATAAATCGACAAAAAATCATCATCCATATTCGATGAATATTCAGTATTAAATTCGCATCCAGCTCCATAAATATAAAACCATTCCTGTTTTTTCTCTGCCGTTGTCTTTTTATTCTTTATTCTATCCTTACTCTTTTCTTTATTTTTAGATGATTTAGATGTAGATTCCTTTTCCTGTTTCTTTAAAGCTTGATCAGATTTTTTTATTTTTACATCAGGAATACTTTCATATAATTTTATCGCTTCACCACATGTCCAATCATTTCATCGATACGCTCTTATTTGAGCCATTTCATAATCTGAAAGATCGCATGCCCTATTTTTCTTCCATGGCCATTTCCATCAGGATACCAATGCCTCTTTCAATCTACCCATTGCATCTTTCACATCCTGCCATCCTGATTTTTGATCTTCTAAGAAGCTCGAACCAATATTAGACATAGAGGATTTAAAATTAGAATTACACTTTCCAAACGTTCATCTATAATCAGACTTTAATTGTTCTATCGCTTGTTTATTAAACTTGAGTACTGGTGCACAATTAGCTCTAGACTTATTCATACATCCTTGATAATTTTTCAAATCTAATCCAGCAGGAAACAGAATAAATTCTTTCATAGTAGCATTCATCACCAATAAATCCCAAATTATATCCACAATAGTTGCATCTGTTTTTAGTTCTGTTATATTACCACCTGTGGCCAACAATCACAAATCTTGATATTCTTCCACTAATGAATTAATAGCGTCATGCATATTTCAGTCAATTGGACGTGTTATATTAACTTGCTTTGAAAGAAAATATGCCACATCAAATAATTCTGATTCAATATCCATCATTGTCTTATAGTCTCTTACAATTGGTCTATCTCTAAACAAAATAGTCCATCACTCAGTAGCTGATTGAAGTGTAGAGACAGAAGCTAGAGCTACCAAAACTACGCTTGTAGTTGCATTAGAGACCACAGATCTAGTCCTATTCCATAAGCTATTTGCAACTAAATCTATTGCCGTATCTTTAGTTAATGTCAGTACCTGTTGACTAAAAAGTCATCTCGTTCACATATTCACAGCAAAACGTCTTTCATTTATTTCTGATCACAATAAAATTGCTTTCATTTCATTTTGAAAGTCAAAATATAATGACATAGTCTCAGATGGTCATGCACAAATTGAAGTATTTGCTTCTGCTTTAACATATGAAAAATTTGAGACAAAGAGTTGGAATATAAATACTATAAGCACTAACAACACATATCTTTTCTTCATCTAATGATGAAATTAAATAAAACACATAATTATACTTACTCCCCTCAAAAAGGCAAAGAAAATGGCTAAAATTTCAAGATTTTTATTTGACTTTACTAGGTTTTAATGTAAAAATTTAAAACATATACTATTCTATAAAATATGGTTTATTTTTTATACAAAAAAAATACTAAAAATCAGATTGTTTTATTTACTCGGATTTATATAAATAAAAGACTCGCTAATTTTTAGCAGAAATAGATATTTATATTTAGTTTATAGAAATACAATGTTCAATCGATTAACTAATTTAATTTGATGAGATTATAATCAAAAGCAGATTAATACATTATGGCCGATCGTTACCAAAATTAATGAACGATATGATAAATATGAAACATTAACAGATGATGAAATCAAAGCAAAAACTCCTGAATTCAAAGAAAGGTTAACTAGATGAGAAACTCTTGATGACATTCTTCCAGAAGCTTTTGCCGTAGTAAAGCAAGCATGTAAAAGAATGGTATGAGATACTTACGATGTGAAATGAGAACAACAAACTTGGAATATGATTCCTTACGATGTTCAGCTTTTATGAGGAATCATTCTCCATCAAGGAAAAATTGCCGAGATGAAAACATGAGAATGAAAAACTCTAGTTGCTGCTGCTCCAGTATATTTGAATGCATTATCTGGAAATTGAGTTCATGTAGTAACAGTAAATGATTACCTAGCATCTCGTGATGCTCAATGGATTGGATATCTATATCAATGGCTTGGATTGACTGTAGGAAGTGTGGTTAAATGAACTCCTTTACAAAAAAGAAGAGAAGAGTACTCCAAAGATATCACATATGTAGAGAATTCAGAATTATGATTTGATTATCTGAGAGATAATCTAGTTCAAACAATGGAAAGAAGAAATCTGATTTGGAGACCTTTGAATTTTGCTATTGTCGACGAAATAGATTCCATCTTGATTGATGAGGCTAGAACTCCATTAATTATTTCAGAAGCTAGAGAAGAACCTACAGAAAAATACACATATTATGCAAATATAGTAAATATGCTTACTCCATGTAGTGGAAAGAAAAAAGTAAGCAAATGACTTTTGAATGAATTGATAAATGATGAACCAAAAGAACAGGAAGAAGATGGAGATTACTATATCGATGAAAAAACAAAAACTGCATCACTAAGTGGAAAATGAATTGCAAAATTAGAACAACTCTTGAATGTAGAAAATCTTTATAAAGATTTCTGATTTGAAGAAATTCATCATATTGAAAATGCTTTAAGAGCAAAAGCTGTTTATATCAGAGATGTAGATTATATCGTTTCAAATGGTGAAGTACTAATCGTGGACGAACATACTGGTAGAACTATGCCTTGAAGAAGATTTAGTGAATGATTACACCAAGCCATCGAAGCCAAGGAATGAGTACAAATTCAACGTGAATCTCAAACTATGGCTACAATTACTTATCAGAATTTTTTCAAGCAATATAAAAAATTGGCTGGTATGACAGGTACTGCTGCTACTGAAGCCGAGGAATTCCAAAAGATTTATGAACTCGAAGTAGTAATCGTACCTACAAATAAGCCAATTCTCAGAGTAGATAAACACGATAAAGTTTACTATAACCAACAGATTAAATGGAAATTCGTGAAAGATTATATCAAATTTTATCACGAAATCTGACAGCCAATTCTGATTTGAACTGCAGACATTGCCACATCTGAATACGTTTCTCGTATCCTCGAAAAAGATGCAATTACTCACTACGTTTTGAATGCAAAATTTCACGAACAAGAAGCTCATATCGTAGCAAATGCTGGTAAATATCAATCAGTTGTAGTAGCTACAAATATGGCATGACGTGGAACTGACATAAAATTGGAAGACTGATTGAATGAAAAAATGGCAACTAATTATGCAAAATGGTGTGCTAAACAAATCAAAAATCAAACTGCTGTAAAAATAAATGTTTATTCAAGAAAAGAATATGAATTAACAATTGATTGACTAAAAGAGCAGTTTTGATTTGAAAATGAAGATATCATCAAAGCAGAAAAATGAAATATCTCCAAAGATGAAGTACAATTAAATATCCAAATTAACAGTAAAAAGAAAGAACAGACTGATATTTTCGCAAAAATCACTTTAGAGTCAACTGAGTGAACCAAAGAAACTGTAGAAAAAGATTTTCATTACGGACTATTCATTCTCTGAACTGAAAAACATGAGTCTAGAAGAATTGATAATCAGTTACGTGGACGTGCCGGTAGACAATGAGATCCTGGAGTCTCAGTTTTCTTTGTGGCTTTGGATGATACAATAATGAGAAAAATGTGATGAGAGAGAATTCAAGCCATGGCATGAATGCTACTTTCCAAGGAAGATTTAGCTGAACTAGAATTAACTCAAAAACAGTTCACATCATCAATTACTAGATCTCAAAAAGAAATCGAAGCATGGCACTTTAGTACCAGAAAACACTTATTCGACTACGATTCTGTAATAGATAAACAAAGAAAAAAAATATATTTCATGAGAGACAGTATAATCGAAGCAAATGAAGATGAAGAAAAAAAGAAAGAATGGGTTAACACAACAAAACAACAGTTTATGCTCGATTCTCAAGAAATCCTCAATACTCAAATCTCCACAGCAGAAGCTACATGACAAAGTGTTTGAGATTTATTATTAGTTTTAAATAGAGAATTCTGACTAGAAATCGACGAAAAACAAAAATCTGAATATGAACAAATGGATTTCAAGACTCTGACAAACAGTTTAGATCGTAGATTAGTAGAATATTTCACAGAAAATCGAGAAAAATATGATCAGAATCTACTTTTCAATATTTTGAGAGATGTAAATTTACAAGTAATTGATAAACTTTGGGTGGCTCATATCGATGATATGCAATATCTCAAAGACAAAGTCGGATTTATGGGATATGCACAAATGGATCCACTTATCGTATATAAACAAGAATCATTTGAAAAGTTTGAACTTTTGTTACAAAACATTAAATCTGATGTTACGACTAAGTTGATGAGAATAGATTACCGCTCAGTCGCACAAGAACAGGAAGCTCAGAACTTATTATTCGAAATGGTACAGGATAATCCTCAATTAATGGAAAAACTAAAACAAGCTAGTAAACAATTCTGATGAAAAGTTCCTGTTCAGATTTCTAAAAAAGATGGTAAAGTAGTTATTCAAGCTTGAGATAAACCTATCGCCCAAACTAACAACGATCCTAGGAAAATGATATTCGCAGACGAAGATGGAGTAGAAGTCTTTGATGCTGACGATATCAGTAAAACTTGACCAAGTGAATGAGTAGTACTGCCAACAAGGAAAAAAGTCAGACCAAATGACCCATGTCCATGTGGAAGCGGTAAAAAATATAAGAAATGCCATGGAGCTAACGAAGAAAAATAATCATTTTGTTCCATTTTAAACAAAAATATGATAAAACAATTCGTCAAAGAAACAGTAAAGATACTGATAGACAGGCCTAGAATTATCAGGCTTGCACTTTTGACGTCTTATTCATACACATTTTATCAAATTTATTGAATAATATATTTCATAAACTGAATAGCTAATATTCAATACAATGCTTGAATCGATGTATCCGAAGCTCTTGTATATTTCGTTAATGCTATACAGAAATTCAATATCGTACGATTGATAGTTGTAATCGCCATAATATTTTTATTGGGAATTGCGATTTTTGGTCCAATATGAAGACAAGCTCTACTATACGCTGTAGATGATGAAAATATGAGAACTGGTAAAGCATTCATAAAATGATGGAAAAAATGGTGAGTAATGGCTGAATTTGGATGAGTGAGTATGTGGTGACTTAATATGTGGTCAGTATTCATCTTTTTAGTTAGATTTTGGATGCTGTGATATTTAAGCAATCCTATCGTAAAAGCTGTATTTATCATATGGATTGTTTGTGTTCTTGCAAAAACCGTACTTTGGCCTTATGTAAACTATTATATCATACTTAGAGATTGCTCTGCTTGGGATGCCGTAATCAAAAGCATGAGCCTAACATTTTCTAATTTATGACTTACTGTAAGATGATTGTGCAGACAAGCCCTAATTAGATGCAGGTTTTTATTGAATTCATGTTTAGCAATTTGAGTACCTGTACTACTAATGATAATATTCGTACATTTTAATATAATCAATAACTCCATCATAGAAGTATTAACATGGATTTTAGTTTCTTTCTGATTAATTTTCTTCATATATCTAGAAGCAATATTTACAGCATTTGACTATGTATACTGGAATAAGATATTTTTGGAAGCAGAAAGACGCAGCAATCTGAAATAATTTATCCTTTGATATTGAAATATGAACATCCATATAATATCACTTTTCCCAGAAATATTTGACTCATTTTTTGCTACATCTCTACTAAAAAAAGCTCAAGAAAAATGAATTCTGAATATAGATTTCTGCAATCCTAGACAATTTTGTACCGATAAGCACCAACAGATCGATGATGAAATTTACTGATGATGAGCCGGAATGTTAATCAAAGCTCAACCAATAATCGACGCTGTAGAATCCATTATCAAAGATAACAACTTAAAAGATTCTGATTTTAAGATTCTTTTTCCATCTCCCGCTAAAGAGATTTTCACTCAAAAAAATGCTTATACCTACTCCAAACAAGAACACCTAATTTTTGTATGCTGAAGATACGAATGAATCGATTATCGCTGGGAACTTTATATGCAAAAACATTATCCAGAGCAATTTGAAAAAATATCACTCGGACAATTTATTCTCCTATGATGAGAAGTAGCAAGTATGACAATGATTGAATCTATATCCAGACTAATCCCATGAGTAATAAAAGAATCTGAAAGCCGGCAAAACGAAAGTTATTCTCTAAAAGAAAATATGCTAAATCTAGAAGAGCCTAATTATACTAGACCTGAAGTTGTAGAATGATTTCGTGTCCCAGAAATATTATTAACTGGGAATTCTGATGAAATAAAAAAACGAAAAAAAAATAATAGGACATAATTATTTGCCCTATTATAATTTACGAAGATATTGAACTATTCCTCTTTTGATAAAGCTTGAAAGATAACACATCTCGTTGCACAGGCATGCTCATGTATTATATCCCAACGTTCACAGTTAGCACATTCCTCTTGAAGTGCTTTTTTTTCAGGACTTATATCTTTTTTTTCAGTATATTCTTCTTCATAACATTCTACCATTTTCTTTTAAATTACTTACTAAAACATAGACAATATAAATTATATATAATATTTCATAGAAAACAATACAAAAATACTCAATTTCGCTATACAATAGTTAGCATATTAAATACACTCAAAATAACATTAACTCAACAAAAATCCTACTTTTTTATAAACATCTTCAACCTTTTTTTCCGCTATTGGAGCTACAGATTCCTTTCACTTTTTTAATATTTTAATAATTTCTTCATCTGAGATTTCGGCGTATTTTTTTTGGATTGGAGTCAAAGTTTCCATAATTTTTTCAAATAAGTAATCTTTAGCCTCCTTAAAACTCAATCCTCATTTTAAATATCTAGCTCTAAAAGCTTCATCTTCCTCTGGAGTAAGAAATAATTTACAAAGATTGTAAACATTACATTCATCTGGATTTTTTGGCTCTTCTACTGTTTGAGTAGATGTAGGAATTTGTTTCACTCTCTTCAAAACTGATTTTTCATCATCGAGAAGTCAGATGTAATTATTGTATGATTTGGACATTTTACGTCAATCACTTCAGATTATTGTAGCCACTCTGCTATCGATTAATGGCTCCGGCACTTTGAAAGTTTCTCCATATTCTCTATTAAATTTTTCTGCAAAATCTCTGGCATATTCCACATGCTGTTTTTGATCCTTTCAAACTGGAACATAATCAGCATCATAAATTAAAATATCAGCAGCCATCAAAATTGGATAACAGAAAGTTCACACACTGATAATTCATGCATTTCATTTAGCTAAAGCTTCTTTATATGAATGCATTCTTTCCATAGTTCACATAATTGTGAGACACGAAAATACCCAGTTCATTTGAGCGTGAGCTGGAATATCTGCAGGATTATAGATATAAAATCTATTTAAATCTGCCCCACAAGCAGCATAAAGTTTTACAATATTTATCGAATTATTTTTGATTGCGTTTCAATCGTGAAGTGCAGTCAATGCATGCATATTAGCAAGGAAAAGAAAAATCTCCGCATCAGGATTTTGATCTGCCATATTTAGAAAAGGTTTTACTGCTCAAAAGTAATTTCACAAATGAAGCTGATTATCTGTTGGTTTTAATCATGTTAATATTCTTTTGGACATAGTTATGCTATTTGAGTAATAAAAGCTAAGACAATAGTAGGAAATTATACTTTGTTTTCAAGTTTAGATTCCAAACATATTGCGTAATTAAAAATTTATGATAGAATAATACGTAATGTACCATAAAATTTGCGTATTTTTTAGAAATGAATATAATAAAGTGTATTGTATTTATTATGCACACAACTATACGATGAAAGTAATGTTTCCACAACATATCAAAAAATGATTCTTTTCTGGAGCTGCTTTTTCCATTATGTGATTTTCAATTAGTTTCATTCAACTAATTATCTTAGCTATATGAATCGTATTTGCTTTGTGAATTTTTTCTGCATTCAATAATTCAGGATCAAAATGAGTATGATTAGTTTTGGCTATCATAATTTTTATTATTTTTTTAGTCATCGCCTTTTTTAATGTATCTGAATTAAATTTATTAGCATTTATCTCAAAGAAAATTAAAGATTCATTTTTCGATGTAACCAAAAAATTCCAAGTGAATTATACAAAACATGACCCAACAGAAATAGCAATTGCAAAAGCAAAACAAGAAAAATGAAAGCAGAGAATCGAAATTAAATGAGATTTAGATATCGACAAACTTTCTCAAATCGATAAATGATGAATTTTATAATAATTTTTAAGTAAAAAAATAATATTGCAAACGAAACAATTTTTCCTATAGATTAAGTGATTAGAAAATCAAATTTCTATCTTTTATATTATCAAAAAGATTATGGACATAAACACCTATCAACAGCAAATGGAAAAAGCCATTGCTTATCTAGAAAATGAATTTAAATGAATGCAAGTATGAAGAGCTACAACATGACTTGTAGAAAATCTGAATGTAGAAACAGATTACTGAACAATGAAAATGAATGGAATTGCTCTTATCACAGCACTCGATCATTCAACTATCAAAATCGAACCACGAGATAAATCTTCATCAAAACACATTGCAAACGCAATTTATGAAGCAGATTTATGAGTATGAGTAGATAATCAAGGTTCTCATATTTTGGTAAAAGTTCCTCAGCTCACACAAGAAAGAAGAGAACAAATTGCAAAAAATATTAAAGCTATGTGAGAAGAAACTAAATGAAACATCAGAAAAGTTAGACAAGATGCTATGAATGATACCAAAAAATCATTTACTGCAAAAGAGATTTGAGAAGATGAGCATAAAGCTAATGAATCAAATATTGACGAATTGACTAAAAAAATGAACACTAAAATTGATGATCTAGTAAAAGCCAAAAGTGAAGAAGTTTTGAAAATTTAAAAAATCTGATTTTTATTTCTATTTATATAAATAATGAATATTTGGAATATATTAGTAACCCAAATATTGTACCGTCCAGTGTTCAATATTCTAGTGATATTCTTAGCAATCTCTGGAGGTCATCTTTGGATTGCTATCGTAGCACTCACATTACTCGTAAGATGACTAATGTACAAATCATCCGCTGCATCTGCGAATATGCAACAATGAATGAGTAACATTCAGCCAAAAGTAGAAGAATTACAAAAAAAATACGCTGACGACCCACAGAAACTCAGCGAAGAAACAATGAAACTTTTCAAAAATGAATGAAAAGGGCCTTTCAAGGGATGTCTAACAATGTTAATTCAAATCCCTATTTTCATCGGACTTTATAGAGTAATTTGGATGATTGCTCAAAATGGATGAATACCTGCAGATGTAGATTGGTTATATAGTTTCTTCTATAGATTTGGACAAAAATATCTAGAAGCCTGAAATATTAATCATCATTTCTTAGGAGTTGATTTATTCACAAATCATAACTGGATTCTTACAGTTATCGTTACTGCATTGTATTATCTACAAATGCAATTGACTCAACTCACTCAGAACAAAAAAGCTATGCCAAAAGTTCCAGGAGCGTCAATGCCTGATATGTCAAAAATGATGTGAGGTATGAATCTATGAATGAGTTTAATGATGTGAGTAATGGTATACTGACTAAATTCAGCAGTTGGACTTTATCTTTTGACTTCATGTCTATTCAGTATTTGCCAATATTGCCGAAGATATAGAGCAATTTTAAAAGCTAAATGGAATGAAAAATTTCATAAAAATGAACCAACGATAATCGAACCTAAATAAAAAGTACCCCTTCGGTAAGGGGGAAAGTGAGCGATAGCGAACAGGGGGATTAAATCCCTCCGGCTCATTTCATTCGCCACCTCCCTTAGCAAAGGGAGGCATAAATCAGATTTATTTTATCTTTTTTCTCGACTAATCATGAAAAAAACATTAGAAAACTTAGCAAGAGCTTTCGTATGAGAATCTCAAGCTAGAAATCGTTATACAATCTATGCAAGTGTTGCAAAAAAAGCATGATTTTTACAAATCGCAAATGTATTCCTTGAAACAGCAGAACAAGAAAAAGAACATGCTGAATGGCTATTCAAGATGATGCAAGAATTTGTAGCTAAAGAATGAGTAGAAATGCCATACATTGACATTGAGACTACAACAATGATTAAATTTGGAGACACTAAAACAAACCTAGAAACTGCCATTGCTGGAGAATACGAAGAATGGGCAGATATGTATCCTGAATTTGCAAAAGTCGCAGAAGAAGAATGATATCCTCAATTTGCAGCTAGAATTAAAGCTATTATGGTAGCAGAGAAACACCACGAAGAAAGATACAAGAAACTTCATAATTTAGTAAAGGATGAACTCGTATTCAAGAGAGATGAAGAGATTTATTGGACATGTACAAAATGTGGATACGTTTGGAAAGGTAAAGAGCCTCCAAAGGTTTGCCCATTATGTGGACATGAACAAGGTTATTATGTAAAAATGAACGAGGATTTCTAAATCATAAATACACAAAAAAGAGCCAATTGGCTCTTTTTTATATTGAAACTTAATAGAAAAAATTTAAAATAATATTTACAAAAAAAATAAAAATTATGGAAAATATTACAAAAAATTTCATCGAAAATCCGAATGAAGAAAATTTTCATTTGGTGGAAATCTCTCCCTATGCTTTGAATGAAGTATTCAAACGTGCTCCTAATTTGGCAGATCAGTTCTTTCAATTTAATCACTGGTATCGTATATACCGGGAAGCAAACAGCTCCCCTCTCATTCTCAGCAGAATGCAAAGTTTAGAAAAAACGTTCGATGATGCTTTCAAACTTCATTACAGCTTAGGCTATGATGAACGAAAAAAACACGAGCCAAGGCTGATTGAATTGGCTAGTACTGTGAAAGAGTGTAGTTCTACTCTCCATCTTCTCGGCAACGCATATCGAAAAGAAATCATAGAAAAGATGCATGAAGTAGCTGTTACCGATGAAGATAAAGAATTTATTAAATTCTACAAAATCTAGAAATTAAAAAACAAAGTCAGTAGGTATCCCTCTGACTTTTTTTACTAAAAGGAAAAAGAGCCAATCTATAAGACTGACTCTTCCTAACATTTGAACAGTATGCCCAAATGCTAAACCAGGAAGAATAAATCTTTATAAATAATTCCATGGATTATCAATGCCCACGGAGTAGAGAAAAACTAAACAATAATGCCAGCTTTCCCCTATTTCGTGAACACTGACGGAAAAGTAAAATAAATCACTTTCCCCAACATATCCCCAAATACTTTTGACAAGCGGTTATTCGAAGAGTAAGTTATCAATACTTTTGATACTGAATAATGCTTACAAATCTACACAGAAGACTTCAAAAGAAGAAATCTGAAAGATATATTGTCGACTCTAGAAATCAATCATGAAATACTATTTCACGATATTCTTTACCAATCGTAAGAAAGGCAAGTGATGACGTTTTATAGCCAATTTCTAAAGTACAGTACATTCATTGAATCCAATCACTGCGTAATGTAAGGGATTAGCCTTACAAAAACATTCATAATCAATGCACAAATTATTCTACTCGATATAGAACAAAAAGCACTGAAATCATGAAGCAAAAGAATATATGCATCTACCCTTTTCACAAGTGATGAACAGCTTCAATCAAATAATAAGAATAGAATCCTACTAAATACCCTGTATCTCGTAGACAGACCGGAACATTTTCAGGCTTTCAAAGGGATCAACCAAAGAAAACACAGAAAAAAATCTGAATAAAAGCCAGGTGCGATATAAAAGAATATTGCTATTCCGATATACCAATTGAAACAAAATGAATGCCCCAAGGAATGATAAAGACCACTTCCTATATCCTTATGCAATAGTGATCAGAGTTACTAATGAAGAAAATAACTATGAGAACCTACAACACAAGGATATAGGAATCTTGCCATCTTTGCAAGAAAAAGGAAAGGAAGTAAATAATAAACAATGCATGAATGCATTATCACCTTGAATAAGGCAATCCTTATTTCCGAAGGCAATAACGGAATAAATAACTCTGCTTTAAATAAAATTTAAAGTGACCTTTAAATACTCTCAAGATATCTCTCTGCACACTTCCATGTGGAGATTTGTAAGAAGAGACGTTCTTACGATTTGATTCGCGAGTAAATTCTCAAATACTAGTCAGATTTACTGTTCAAGTTAGTCTGAAAGATTATCTTGTTGATCCTTTCTATCAAATGAAATATTTTATTATCCCACTATTCTTTACGTTCAAAATGGAGAATAACGTGTGATTAGCATATTATCAAGGACATTTCAAAGCAAGTGATGATAGTTATGAATAGTGAAATAAACCAATAAGGCGTAAGACACTCAAAACATAATTACCAATAGATAAGAATCAGATTTACTTTTTAGAGAATAAATCTCATATAAGAAAGTAAACTCCATACACTGTATTAAATATCTACTTCCTACATACTGATGTAATAATGAGACTCATTATAAGTAACATATAGTATGAAACAATAATGCACTACTACACCAGGGTGTAGGAAGTTTGTCCTTCATTGACGGTATTATTATAATCAGAAATTTTTATTTGTCAAATTTTTGAGGACTTTTTTTGAATTTTAAAAACACTGTTTAGAATTAACAAAACAAGACATATAAAATAAAATTTGCTTGAAAATTTTACACATCTTTTTATTATCACCCATCGTGAATAAAAAATTTTATACATATTGATAATATTAGATGAATAAAAATTGAGTCGTTAAAAAAGCTTGATGAATAGTTTTTGATGGAGAAAATTTTTTCGTAGTAAAAAGAAACAAATATAATGACATATCTCTACCAAAATGACACATAGATCCAGGGGAAGATGCTAAACAAGCAGCATTACGTGAAGTGCTAGAAGAAACCTGATTAGAATGTCAGATTATTTGAGATGTTTGAGTGACAGAATACCTAAACTCAGAATGAATCGCTCAAGTACAATATTATGCAATGCTTATGAAAAACATCGCTACCAAAGAACTTTTTCCCGATGTTGATGAAGTAATTACTGGGGATTACGACAAGATTATGAAAATACTATCCTACTCAACGGACAAAAAAATATTCGAAAAATGAGCTAAATTTTTTGATATGTACAAAAAATCTGAATAAAAATAATTATATCTATCACTTTAAACACTATCGAACCAATCTTGTTGGAATCGTTTTTCAAATTCAGAAATGTGTCATGTATCCATCAAAATAATTCAGATTTCTCTATTCTTATCTAATGAATTCGCAGATAGATTCATAGAACCCAAAAGTAAATATTTTTCATCCACCAGAACCATTTTAGTGTGATTATAATGAGTTTTCAAAGTTCTAGCAATTCATGGTCAGAAGTAAGAAATCAAATCATAATTATCATCCGTATCAGCGACAATTATTGCTATGTCCACTTCTTCAGATTTTTTGTGAAGAATATCGAGAATTTCATCATCTACTATATACTGAGTCTGAATCACTATCGATTTTTCAGCATTTTCAAGTAAAGCCTCTATCACTTCACGACAATTAAATGGACAAACCACCAAATTTGGATGAAGATTCAAAGTCGATAAATCATCTCAAACTCGGTCAGCATCAACTAACTTTTCTAAACTATCACGGAAACCTGAATCATTAGAATAGAAAAAATGTTCACGATTTGATTCAAAACTAGACTTGGTAAGATTGGCTGTCTGCACCCAAAAACTATCTTCATTCAAAGTCACTTTCGCGTGAACATACATTGTTCACATTTGTTCATCGCTGCGAAGTTCGATATTTTTGTCTCATGAAAAATAATTTTGCAATTCACGAAAAGTATTTTGATATTGCTGATATTTATTATTTTCTAGAATTATTTGAATTGGGACTCAACGATTTGAAAAATCCTGAAAACGAGTTTTAAAAAATTTATTTGTAAAATCATATGTTTCAAGTTTTAAATATTTATCAGTATTTTTTAGGAATTCTCAATATCTAGAATATAAGTCATTACTTGGTCACTGAATAATTGTTCATGAAATTACTTTTAGACTATCAAAAAAACTTTCAGTATGAAATTCATCTTTTCAGCCAGAATTTTCATAGCCTGGTCAAAGTTTTACATCAATTAAGAAAAATATAATCAATAATAAAGATATACATAACAATCAATTCAGTGTATTCTGTAAAACTTTTTTCATTCAATGTAAATTAATAAATAACCAATTTCTCTATTAAATAATTTGAAAAAATTTTCAACAAAAAATGGTACTATCACAGTACCATTTCTTCAATTAAATCAGAATATAATTAAATTATAAAATACTAACGTTCACTATTAGATTCCAAGACTCTTTCAAAAATCTTTCTTGACTCAGTGTCCAAGTTAGATATTCTATTTTTATATAACATATACTCCACAACATGGATATCTCAACATTCAATAAATGTATTCACTATCTCTTCTTTATCTTTCCTTGTCAATAATTTATAATTCTCCCAATAACCAAGTACAGTTCCTGGCTGACGTCCTTCTTTTATAGCAGAAATAACAATATTTTTCTCCATTTCATGATCCATATTCTTTTCAAATTTAGAAATATTTCTTAAGACAAAAGAAGTGTTTCATTCACCTATCAACTTCAATGCTCATTCTATTGGATTATTTGCTCTATCCATCACTTCCATACATATATCTTCATCAGACATCTCATACTCAAATCCATCTAGCAATCAGTTTTCTTCTTTATTCCATTCTAAAGTTTTCTCAAAAATTTTTCTAGACTCTCAATCCAAATCTGGAATTTCATCATTAGATAACATATAATCTATAACATGAGCATCACCACACTCAATAAATGTTTTAGCTATTTCTTCTTTATCTTTTTTTGTTAATAATTTAAAGCTTTCCCAATGAGTTAAAACACTTCCTGGTTGACGTCACTTTTTTATAGCATAAATAACAATCTTTTTTTCCATCTCATGATTCATCTTTTCTTCAAATTTAGAAATATTTCTTATAGCATAATAGGTAGTATCTTCTCTATCCATCAACTTTAATGCTCATTCTAACGGAGTTTTTGCATTATTCATAATCTCCATACAACTAGCCTCATCAAATGAGCCATATTCCTCATTATTTTTTTGTTCAGTTTTATTTTGAATAGTTTCTTGACTATCTACTTTATTCTCAGTCTCATCAGACCAAGCTTTCATCAACATAGAATCCAATGATTCTTGATGATTTTTTAAAACTTGCTCAAAAATTTTTCTAGACTGTCTATCCATATTTGGAATCTCATTATTTGACAACATATCCTCCAAGACATGAAGATCATCACATTCAACAAACGTATCGGCTATCAATTGTTTGTCCATTTTTGTTAACAATTTATAATTTTCCCAATGACCTAAAACACTTCACGGCTGACGTCATTTTTTTATAGCATAAATAATGATTTGTCTTTCCATATCATGATTCAATCTATTTTCGAATCTAGGAAGATTTTTTATAACACAATATGTATCTCCGTTCCTTATCATTTGAAGTACAGTTTCTAATGGATTATCTGAACTATTTATCTCATCTACACACTCATCATCTGAGATTTCTTTACTAGTTACATCTTTTTGTTCATCTTGTTCTTGAACAACTTCTTCTGCTTGAATATCTTCTAAAGCCATTTCCTATAAATTATTAAATAAAATCTTACATACACATATTATATATATAAATCTACAAAATATCAAATTTTTAAAGACTTTTTTATTCTGAAAAAGCTCAGTTCTCACTGAGCTTCCAGTTATATTTAAATTTTAATTACATTCT
>Ga0247608_10002963_pt1 | contig 20338 bp, 15 predicted proteins | sample 176DNAGHGlowgp2_FD_193490 | JGI IMG/M metagenome (GOLD analysis project Ga0247608, IMG submission 193490) | Sheep rumen microbial communities from Palmerston North, Manawatu-Wanganui, New Zealand - 1766 DNA GHGlow gp2 | ecosystem: Host-associated > Mammals > Digestive system > Stomach > Rumen ...
GTCCGCAGTAGTCGGTCAACCAGCTGGCATCAGTAGGAGCTGGTGAACCGATGCGCATACCCGTCTGCAAGAAGTCGGGAGTTTTCGTGCAGGCTGTCCATGCACTGATGGTTCCTCCGCAGGAACACTTGTCCGAAGTGTGCTGCTCTGCGTGTTCGGGCTCGTTGAAGGAAAGCACATGGTTCGACCCCGTGAGTCCTAAAATCTGACTCCACGAAGGCCAGTTCAGATGTTGCTTGATAGGCACGTATTCGTAGTCGTTCGTTGAGTAACGGTCGGCACTCCAGGTGTAATACCACGATGCGTTCATCTTGCTCATTCCTCCCCAAATACCGTTGTTCGACTGTGTGGAGCACCATCCTTTCTTTGGCACGTAGTTCCAAGGACGAATGTGGATGCTCGACACACGCTTCTTCAAGGCATCGGGCAGCATGGGCACAAGCACATCGCTGTGGTCTGCCACATAGACGCGACTATAGCCCTCGCCAGCCTCGTCGGTAGCAAGTATAGCCATGTAGCCACGCTTGAGGATGAAGCTGGAAAGCGTGTTGTTGTATTTGTTCAATGTGGAATAATTGCGGTTCTTGAAATTGACCGTTTCTCCTGAGAAATTCTCTTCTGTATAACCAATCAATGCATTGTCGGTGGAACGGCTTGCCATCACCGCTGCTCCGTCTAAGTAGATGGCTACACGCACATTCGTTCCGTTCACGGCTTCTACTCCGTTCACCTTGATATGTGGAAGCCATGACGCTATCACCTCGCTTGGCGTTTGGTTCTCGAAAATCACCCACGATTCCCTGTTGCGGATATTGATGACAGCCTCTTCCGTGAACGGCGTTTCGCTCACGATGTGCAAGTCGAGCGTATCGTTCAGTTCGATGGATTCAGACAATTGGTAATAGTCTTGTTCCACTCGTTTGATGTCATTCTTGAATCGCTCTGTTTTCGCAGCCAAGAGCGAAGCCTCATAACCCTTCGCCACGGCGGGAATCACCGTGAAACGCGCCATAGACGCAGCGGCTTTGTCGTAATAGACTGGCACATAATCTTCTTCGCTCCAGTCGCATCCCAGTCGCTTCGAACTGTTCTTCTTGTTGACAATCTTCTTTCCAAACTGCACGTCGAATGCCCACAGGTATTCGTCGCCATTTCCCTTCGTGCTCTTGAATACCAAACTCCATGTGTCGCTCGTGCTTGCCGTGAGATACTGTCCTGTGCTTTTGTTTTTTAGGTAGAAGTAACCTTCAGAGGCAGACGTCTCGGCGATGAAAACGTAGGAGTCGGTATCAGTGTTTGTGCCAAAAGCAGAAAGTCGAGGTTTCGTGCCATCGGCAGTGGTGCCCAACACTTTCTGGTAGTAGTCGCTCACGATGTAATATGCACCTCCGTCTTGCACCGCAGCCACGGACTTTGTCCATCCAACAAGCAGAAGGAATAAACACAAGCACAAAAGGTAAACATATTTTGGGAAATGCTTCATGTTGCCAAATTAGTTAGTTAAATAAGTGAAAGGAAATCTGCTATGTTTGGCAAAGATACAATAAAAAATCTGAGTGGCGATGAAAAACGATAAAAAACATTTGCTGACCAAGCATTTTCACACCTCGGAATGTTGGAAAGAAACGTCTGCTTTCATACAACAAAGGCTGAATCCCTTGCATGGGTATTCAGCCTTTTTTATTTATTATAATGTGTGGGAACACTCTTTAGAAGTAACCAAACTGTCCACTTACAGGAACCATCGTCTCGTTGTTGCAGAACACGGATTCGCCGTAATTCTGCGTTGGCAAAGCCACAGTGCAATGCTCGTCGGTGATGTTCACCATGAGACGGAGCAAGTCGAGATAACTATATTTCTCTTCGCCGATAAACTTGAAATGGTGAGGAAGGGCAGACTGCACGGCATCCTCCTGCTCAGGCTTGATACCCACAATCAACCAGTCGTTGCCCACGAGTGACGCATCCTCCATGAGCTGCATCAGCACAATGCGCATGTTGCCATTGCCGAGGGGTAGGGAATAAACATAGAGTTTTGTGGTTTCCTGACGAAGTACCAACATGCCATCCACTACCGCCATAAAAATGTCGGCGCCATGCTTGCAAGCACGCCTCACGGCCTTCACGATGCGGACACGGTCCTCGGATTCAAAAAAACCTGCTATGATAGTTGAGTCTTCTTCATTAATCTTCTTGAATGGTATCATTTTTGCACTTATTTTAAGATTTCGTGCAAAAATACAGCCATTTTTACTCACTACCAAACTTTTTGAGCAATTTTTTCACTGACGGAATAAAAATAGGCGAAAGAATGCTTGTTTGCGATGGAAAATCATTCGTATTCATCGACTTTTGTTCAAAAAACATAAATAATGGAGCGTGTATTTTTATTTCTCGATTCGATTGCCTAACTTTGCAAAGAAGAATTTTCGGAGCAGCGAGTGCAATGAAGTTTACTTCAATTGCCAAGTCGTGACGAAAAACTTCATCAGAAAATTCATCATCAAACTATACTATTATCAACTATGGACTTAATCACCAGTATCATTGAGCGCGCTAAAGCAAACAAGCAGCGCATCGTGCTCCCTGAAGGAACAGAGGAGCGCACACTCACTGCTGCAGACCGTGCCATCGCTGACGGACTTGCAGACCTCATCATTCTCGGAAACATCGACGAACTTCATGCACTGGCTGACAAGCTGGGACTGAAGAACATCGACAAAGCCACTCTCATCGACCCTGCCACTTCGCCTAAGCGCGAAGAGTATGCGCAGTTGCTCTTCGAACTCCGTAAGAAGAAGGGCATGACCATTGAGCAGGCTCGTGAAAAGGTGCTCGACCCTCTCTATTTCGGTTGTCTCATCATCAAGAGCGGCGATGCCGACGGACAAATCAGCGGTGCGCTCTCCACAACGGGTGATACACTCCGTCCTGCTCTCCAAATCATCAAGTGCGCTCCTGGCATCACCTGCGTGAGCGGTGCCATGCTGATGATTACCCAGACTCCTCAGTACGGCGAAAACGGTGTACTCGTCGTAGGTGACGTGGCTGTTACCCCAATGCCAGACGCTGCTCAGTTGGCACAAATCGCTGTCTGCACAGCTCAGACCGCCAAGTCGGTAGCTGGATTTGCTGACCCACGCGTTGCCATGCTTTCATTCTCCACGAAGGGAAGTGCAAAGCACGAAGTGGTTGACAAGGTGGTAGAAGCAACGAAACTGGCAAAGGAAATGGCTCCTGAACTCAAGATTGACGGTGAACTGCAAGCAGACGCAGCCCTCGTGCCAAGTGTGGGCAAGAAGAAGGCTCCAGGCAGCGACATCGCAGGCAATGCCAACGTGCTTGTGTTCCCTTGCCTCGAAGTGGGTAACATCGGCTACAAGCTTGTTCAGCGTCTCGGCAATGCCGATGCCATCGGTCCTATCCTCCAGGGTATCGCTCGTCCAGTGAACGACCTCTCTCGTGGCTGCTCCGTTGACGACATCTACAAGATGATTGCCATCACCGCTTGTCAAGCTATGGATGCTAAGTGAATCATTAATTATCAGGGATTTAAAGGATTTAAAAGGATTTCAGCGTTATTGCTTGAGACAACTAACTGAAATATCCTTAAAATCCTTAAAATCCTTGAAAAAATAAAACATAATAATAATCAAGGATTTAAAGGATTAAAAGGATTTTCTCATTAGTGCTTGAGATAACTATCTGAAATATCCTTCAAATCCTTAAAATCCTTGATAAAAAATATAATCATCAGAGATTAATGGATTAAGAGGATTTCAGCGTTATTGCTTGATATAACTGAATAATCCTTTTAAATCCTTAAAATCCCTGATAAAAATAAAAAAAATCATAAGAATGAAAATCCTTGTTTTGAACTGCGGAAGTAGTTCTATCAAATACGCTCTTTACAATATGGACGACAAGAGCGTGATTACGTCTGGTGGAATCGAGAAGATTGGTTTGCCAGACTCGTTCATCAACGTGAAACTCAATGGCAAGAAGACCAAGATGGAAGCACCAGTGCCTGAGCATACAGCTGGTGTGCAACTCATCTTCAAGGTGTTGACCGAAGGCGAATTTGCCGTTATGAAAGACCTCCACGAACTCGATGCAGTGGGTCACCGCATGGTACATGGAGGTGAGAAGTTCAGTGAAAGTGTACTTATCACCGACCAGGTGATGAAGGACTTCTCCGCTTGCAACGACCTCGCTCCTCTCCATAACCCTGCTAACATCAAGGGTGTGAATGCAGTGAAGGCATTGCTTCCTGAGATTCCTCAGGTGGGTGTGTTCGACACCGCTTTCCATCAGACTATGCCTGACTATGCTTACATGTACGCCGTTCCTTACGAGCTCTACAAGAACTATGGCGTGCGTCGCTACGGTTTCCACGGAACCAGCCACCGCTATGTCAGTGCTCGCGTACTCGAATACCTCGGCATCGAGAAGGCTGAAGGCACGAAAATCATCACTTGCCACATCGGTAACGGTGCTTCCATCGCAGCCGTGAAGGACGGCAAGGTGGTTGACACGTCGATGGGTCTCACTCCGCTCGAAGGTCTCATCATGGGTACACGTTCGGGCGACATTGACGCAGGTGCTGTCACTTTCATCATGGACAAGGAAGGACTCGACACGAAGGGCATCTCCAACCTCCTCAACAAGAAGTCGGGATTGCTCGGCGTGAGCGGTGGATGCAGCGACTTCCGCGACATCCTCGCTGCCATCGAATCGGGTAACGACCAGGCACGTCTTGCCAAGGAAATGTACACTTACCGCATCAAGAAGTACATCGGTGAGTACGCAGCAGCAATGGGCGGTGTTGACATCATCGTCTTCACAGGCGGTGCAGGCGAAAACCAGTGGGAAGTGCGCGAAGGTGCTACCGACGGACTGGAGTTCCTCGGCGTGAAGATGAGCGTGGAGAAGAACCATGCTTGCCGTGCCGTGGAAGCAACCATCTCTGCCGACGATTCCCGCGTGAAGGTTTGCGTCATCCCAACCGACGAGGAACTGATGATTGCCACCGACACCCTCGCACTCGTTCAGAAGTAAAACACGAATCATCATAGAAAGCAAGCTGGCACACCCTCGTTGTGATGCCAGCTTTCTTTGTTTTTGCTCCTTCCTCACCTTTGCTCTTGCCTTTTTATGTCTGTCTAAACGCAAGTTTGGGATATACGTCAGTTCGGTATAAGGAGTCGCTTCGCGAGTTATCGAGTTTACTCGCTTTTCTCGCAAAGAAATCTCACAAATCTTCTCAAATCTTATAAATATGAATGAGATTTTGAGAGATTTTGAATAGATTTGTAATATTTCTGCCTCGTAGAGGCACTACAAAAGAACATTATTTTTATTTCGAACTCACGTGGGATATGTGTAATTCTCCATTCCGCAAGTATTGGTTTTTTCTTTGGATTGAACTGAAAAAACGAGCCTTCGTTGTAATTCAAGCGAGCCCTCGTTTGAGTTACGACGAGCCCTCGTCGTTTCGATAACGAGCCCTCGCGCATTTAGTTGAATCAAATAAGTTTTTGAGTGTATAAGTTTTTAAGTTTTTGAGTTTCCACACTCCACGCTTCACTCTTCACGCTCCACTCTCCACGCTTCACGCTTCACTCTTCACGCTCCACACTCCACGCTTCACTCTTCACGCTCCACTCTCCACGCTCAGAGTCGCGTCAACGTATGCTTTTTCATCAAATAATGCATTTTATGCAAAATTTTTCGTATAAGTCGAACGATTGTTTGCATAAAAAGTTGTAAATTTGCACTCCGTTTTGAATAATTATACAAAAACATTAAAAAAACAGCCAGTATTTAAGGTAAAAATAGGAATCAGTCCAATTTATTAGCAATGAGCGTTAAAAATTCAAGGCTTGACACTATCAAGATGATTATATCCAGTCAGGAAATCAGCAACCAGGAGGAACTGCTTCAGGCCCTCACGAAGGAAGGATTCAAACTGACTCAGGCAACGCTCTCACGCGACTTGAAGCAACTGAAAGTGGCGAAGGCAGCCAGCAACAGCGGCAAGTCGGTGTATGTGTTGCCCAACAATGCCATGTATAAGCGCGTGAAAGAGCATCGCCCTGTGCGAGAGATGATGATGAACAGCGGATTCATTTCCCTGCGCTTCTCGGGCAACATCGGTGTGATTCGCACACGTCCTGGCTATGCCAGCAGCATTGCCTACGACATTGACAATGCCAACATTCCTCTCATCATCGGCACCATCGCGGGCGACGACACCATCATGATTGTCGTGGAGGAAGGTGCCTTGCGAGAAGATGTGCGGGAAGCACTTTCCGACATCATCCCTGTATAGCTTGTTGATGAATGATTAAGGGACAATGAAATAATAACTTGGTATAAATGAAACAAGTTTTCTTAGGAAAGAAATTAGAATAATTATCATAATTACTCCAAAAATTTGGTGTTGTTTCAAATAAAAAACATTTTATTTCTGAATAAATTATTCTAATTATTTAAATTTCTTTCCTAAAAAAAGTACTAAGTTATTTTAAAACGATTACTTAAGTGAAGAATAGAGAACATGGAAGCTGAAGAAATTCAAGTGTTGGTAGCTGATGCTTCGCACGAAAAATATGTTGACACCATCCTCGACACCATTGCAGAAGCAGCCAAGGTGAGAGGTACGGGAATTGCCCGTAGAACACATGAATACTTGCTCACCAAGATGAAAGAGGCAAAAGCCGTCATTGCTCTGCAAGGCGACAGGTTCGCTGGTTTTAGCTACATCGAGACTTGGGGCAACAAGCAATATGTCACCACGTCGGGACTCATTGTCCACCCCGATTTCCGAGGACTCGGTCTTGCCAAGCGTATCAAGGACATGACCTTCTCGCTGGCACGCACTCGCTGGCCGAATGCCAAGATTTTCTCTCTTACGAGCGGTGCAGCGGTGATGGCGATGAACACGCAGTTGGGCTACAAGCCTGTCACCTTTGCCGACCTCACCGACGATGAGGCTTTCTGGAAGGGTTGCGAAGGCTGCGTCAATGTCGATGTGCTCCATCGCACCAACCGCAAGTATTGCATCTGCACGGGTATGCTCTACGACCCCGAAGAGCATCTCCCTGCCAAGATTCCTGCCGAAGTCATTGAGCGCATCAATCGCATCGATGGGAAAATTAAGTGAAAAGAGAAAAGTGATAAGTGAAAAATGAAAAGTGAAAAATTTCACTTTACACAAAAACACTCCACACTAAACACTAAACATTAAGGAACAATGAAATAATAACTTGGTATTAATGACATGATTCTTTAGGAAAGAAATTAGAATAATTAGCATAATTACTCCAAAAATTAGGTGTTATTAAAAAAAACATTTATTTCTGAAAAAATTATTCTAATTATTTTAATTTCTTTCCTAAAAAACATACCAACTTATTTTTTAATGATTACTAAACACTAAACATTTTAAATATATGTCAGAACAAAAGAAAAAAGTGGTCGTAGCCTTCAGCGGAGGTCTCGACACGTCATACACCGTGATGTATCTCGCCAAGGAGATGGGTTACGAAGTGCATGCAGCATGTGCCAACACAGGCGGTTTTTCGGCTGAACAGCTCAAGACCAACGAGGAAAACGCCTACAAACTCGGAGCAACGAAATACGTGACTCTCGACGTCACTCAGGAATACTACGAGAAGTCGCTGAAATACATGGTCTTTGGCAATGTGCTTCGCAACAACTGCTACCCAATCTCGGTTTCTTCCGAGCGTATCTTCCAGGCGATTGCCATTGCTCGCTATGCCAACGAAATTGGTGCCAGTGCCATTGCGCACGGTTCGACTGGTGCAGGTAACGACCAGATTCGCTTCGACATGACTTTCCTTGTCATGGCTCCAGGCGTGGAAATCATCACGCTTACTCGTGACAAGAACCTCAGCCGTAAGGAAGAAGTGGATTACCTCAACGCCAACGGCTTCTTTGCCGACTTCACCAAGCTGAAATACTCCTACAACGTAGGTATTTGGGGCACATCCATCTGCGGTGGCGAGATTCTCGACTCTAATCAGGGCTTGCCTGAATCTGCCTACCTCAAGCATCCAACGAAGGAAGGTCCCGAACTGCTCAAGCTCGGCTTCAAGAAAGGTGAACTTTGCAGCGTGAACGGCGAAGAATTTGACGACAAAATCCAAGCCATTCAGAAAGTGGAAGAGATTGGTGCTGCTTACGCCATCGGTCGCGACTGCCATGTGGGCGACACCATCATTGGCATCAAGGGACGTGTAGGCTTCGAGGCAGCTGCTCCGATGCTCATCATCGGCGCACACCGCTTCCTGGAGAAATACACACTCTCCAAGTGGCAGCAATACTGGAAAGACCAAGTGAGCAACTGGTACGGCATGTTCCTCCACGAGAGCCAGTATCTCGAACCTGTCATGCCAGACATCGAGGCAATGCTCTCTTCCAGCCAGCGCAACGTGAACGGTGTTGTCACTCTCGAACTCCGTCCTTACAGTTTCCAGACCGTCGGCGTGGATAGTCCCGACGACCTCGTCAAGAACAAGCTCGGCGAGTATGGCGAAACCGCCAAGGCATGGAGCAGCGAGGATGCAAAGGGCTTCATCAAGGTCACTTCCACACCTCTCCGCGCTTACTATCTCGCTCATCCCGACGAAAAAAGATAAGGTCATCTGTTAGTTTTCTTCATAAATGAGAGTCTTTAAAGGAAATTGTCAAACCATTAAAGAAAGAAAATTATGGAAGAGAAAAAATTAGTTCGCTCAAGAGACCGTTGGCTCGCTGGCATCTGTGGCGGTATCGCTGAATACATGGGTTGGCCCAAGGACAATGTCCGTTTGGGGTGGCTTCTTCTCACGCTTTTCACGGCATTCAGTGGACTCCTCATTTATCTCATCCTCTGGATTGTGATGCCAGAACAGAAGAACGGCTCAAATATCGTTAACAATAGTAATAACAACTATAACAAGGTTTAGAGCCGAGAGTTTAAAGTTTTGCGAGTAATGACGTTAATGCGAACTTAAAAACTTAAAAACTCATCAACTCAAAAACTCAAATAGGGTTGAGAGTTTAAAGTTTAGAGAGTTACAGTAACTATTCAGCGAATCATCTTTTTGAGTCGCCTACGGCGAGAAATCAATCAAATCTTAAGCAAATCAAACAAATCCTTATGGCAAAAATTTTAAAGATTTGACAGATTTTGAATAGATTTGTTGGATTTGGCTACGCCGAGCTAAAGGTTCTGCCCGAAAGGGCACTTCTTAGTATTATTCGCTGAATAGTTACGAGTTACAACGTCAACGAAAACTCAAAAACTTAAAAACTCATCAACTCAAAAACTCAAAACATGATTAAAGTAGGAATACTCGGTGGTGCGGGCTACACAGGCGGAGAACTCATCCGCCTGTTGCTCAACCACCCAAACGTAGAAATCACATTCATCAATAGCGGTTCGAACGCAGGCAACAAAATCACGGATGTGCATGAAGGCTTGTTGGGTGAGACCGACATGGAATTCACTGATGCCATGCCTTTCGACGACGTGGATGTTGTCTTTTTCTGTTTCGGACACGGCAAGAGCGAGGCGTTCCTCAAGGAGCACAGCATCCCTGAGCGCGTGAAAATCATCGACCTTGCACAGGATTTTCGCATTGCAGCACCTACGCACGACTACGTCTATGGTCTGCCCGAAATCTACAAGGCTCAAATCCAGTCGTGCCAGCACTTGGCAAATCCAGGCTGTTTCGCCACTTGCATCCAGCTCGGTCTTCTTCCGCTCGCAAAGGCAGGGCTTCTCACCCACGATGTCAGCGTGAATGCCATCACAGGCTCCACAGGCGCAGGACAGAAGCCAGGAAGCACCACGCATTTCTCGTGGCGAAACAACAACCTTAGTATATATAAGGTATTCAATCATCAGCACTTGCACGAAATCTGCCAGTCGCTCAACGAACTTGCTCCTGCCGACAAGGGCAGCACCTGTCGTGCCATCAATCCGCTCCTGCCTCGTGAAGAACAAGACGGAGCCTACACCATCGACTTCATCCCTTATCGCGGCGACTTTCCGCGTGGCATCTTCTGCACAGAAGTCGTCACCTTCCAAGGCGAAGAAGGCACGGACACCAATCCGTCGGCAGCACAATTGGCTGAACTCTACAAGGACTTCTACAAGGATGCAGCCTTCACTCACTACATCGACAAGTCGCTCGACCTCAAGCAAGTGGTGAACACCAACAAAGCCCTCATCCACATCGACAAATTTGGCAACAAGGCTGTCATCACCTCCATGATTGACAACCTTCTCAAAGGTGCAGTAGGTCAAGCCGTGCAGAACATGAACCTCATGTTCGGTCTCGACGAACGAACTGGCCTCATGCTCAAAGCCACTGCTTTTTAAATGAAGAATGAAGAATGTAGAATGAAAAATGAAGAATGAAGAATGAAGAATGAAGAATTTTCCCATCCTTCCCATTCATCCCATTCATCCCATTAACCCCATTACTCCCCATCTCAATCATGACTCTCTTCGACGTATATCCCTTATTCGACATAGCCATCGACCACGGCAAGGGATGCAAAGTGTGGGACGATAAAGGCGAGGAATACCTCGACCTTTACGGAGGCCACGCAGTCATCTCCATCGGTCATTGCCATCCACACTACGTGGAGGCTCTCACACAGCAAGCCAACAAACTCGGCTTCTATTCCAACTCCGTGCAGAACCCTTTGCAGAAGCAACTTGCCGAACGACTCGGCAAAGCCTGCGGTTATGAGGACTATCAACTCTTCCTCATCAACTCAGGAGCCGAAGCCAACGAGAACGCCATGAAACTGGCATCGTTCTACAATGGTCGCACTCGCATCCTGTCTCTCGAAAAGGCTTTCCACGGTCGCACGAGCCTCGCTGTGGAAGCAACGGCTAATCCTAAAATCATTGCGCCTATCAACGCCAATGGGCACGTTACTTATCTTCCCCTCAACGACCTCGCTGCTTGGACAGTAGAGATTGAGAAGGGCGACGTATGTGCCTGCATCATCGAGTGCATTCAAGGTGTCGGAGGCATCCGCATGGTCAGCCCTGAATTCCTTCAAGGACTCCGCACTGTTTGCGACAAGTACAACACAGTCCTCATCTGCGACGAAATCCAATGCGGCTATGGCAGAAGTGGAAAATTCTTCGCACATCAGTATCTCGATGTGAAACCCGACATCATCACCGTAGCCAAAGGCATTGCCAACGGTTTCCCAATGGCTGCCGTGCTCATCTCTCCAAAGTTTCAGCCTGTCTATGGACAACTGGGCACTACCTTCGGAGGCAATCACCTCGCCTGTGCAGCTGCTCTTGCTGTGCTCGACGTGATGGAAAGCGAGCACCTCGTGGAGAACGCAGCCCAAGTGGGCGACTATCTCATCACCCGCCTCAAGGAAGCACATCTTCCTCACGTGTTGGATGTTCGTGGACGTGGCTTGATGATTGGTGTGGAACTCGACATGCCTTACAAGGACGTGCGTAACCGTCTTGTCCACGAGCAACACTGTTTCACAGGCTGCTCAGGCACCAACGTCCTTCGTCTCCTTCCACCTCTCTGTCTCACCCAGTCCGAAGCCGACGACTTCATCCACCGCCTCTCCCAAGTGTTGTAGGTTGTAGGTAGGTTCAAAAATAAAATCTCTACGGAGTTTAGGAATATAGGAGTATTTCTTTATCATCTCCTTTGTTCCTGAACTCCGTAGAGATTTTTTTGTGATTATATTGTATTTATTTGTTGCTCTATTTCTCGTTGAAGATGAAATCGAGTCCTTGACGAGTGTAGTAAGAAAAACGTGTGTCACTCGATATGAGTGGCATCTTCAACGTCATGGCATGGGCAATGATGACGTGGTCGGAAGGATCTTTATGATTCATAGCTTTATTGAGACGCATACGGGAATAAGTTTGCATCACTTCCTTTTGAATAGGCAGAATCTCCACAAAAAATGTCTCTTCTATGTCGCGCACCATATCCTCAGCGGTTTTCCATCGCTTGTTGCCCCATCCCTTGGCATTGAAGGCAACTATCAGTTCACGAACTGATTCTGCACTCATGCAAATCAGTGCATCTGGTTCACTAAGCATTGCCACCACATCAGAACTCAGCATGTCCTTATCTGTGGACAAGTAAATGAATATGTTTGTATCAATAAGATACCTCATAACAATAGCATTGGATCTTTCACCCAAGTTTCACCTCTGTGTTCAACAAATGCTTTCATGCTTCTATTTTGAGGAACGATAGCTGCATTCACCTTTCTCCTCTCCTCTGGTGAGAGTTTCCTTTTCCTTCTTTTCGTTTTGGTTGTAGTAGTTGTTGTAGTCATTTCACTTTCCATTTGTTAATTTGTTTGCAAATATACATAATTTTTACAATAAGAGAGTGTTTTTCAGAAAAAATCCATCACCTAATACTTCCTCCGTTATTCTTTTATTATCTATCATCTCCTTTGTTCCTAAACTCCGTAGAGATTTTTAAACACACTCGGAGCGCAAGCGGGATGCCTGCGCTCCGTGGAGAGAGGGTATGAAGTCTGTTGACTGTTCAATATAATTTCTCATTGACCGAGGATGAGGTTGACGATGGCAACCACATCGCTGATGTCGATGGAAGTATTCTCGTCCATATCTGCTGCATAGAGATTGATGTTTGCAGAGTCGGTGCTGAGGATATAGTTCACAACTGCCACCACATCGCTTATATCTACCGTTCCATCTTCGTTCACATCGCCATGGATATATTGCTCGATGATATGGCTGAAGTTCTTCCAAGCAGTTGTTTCTTGATAAGTTGGAACATCTCCTTTGGGAACAAGAAGCGTAGCATTTTCATAAACATCAGAGAAAAAAACAGTTTTATCAATATTGAATAATACATCAGCTGGAATATGAGAAACGACTTTTTCAAGTGAAATACAATTAGCAAACACATTGTTAGCAATAGAAGTAATAGTGGAAGGTAAAGTCAAGGTTCGCAAAGGTTTGCAACTATAGAATGCACCATTTTGGAGAGTTGTCACACCTTCTGCTATTTGAAGGTCTTCAAGTGAAGTACATCCAAAACACAGATAATTCGGAAGAATCTGAATACTTGAAGGAATTGATAAAGATTTAAGACTTCTACAATTTTCAAAGCAGTACATTCCGATTTTGTTTACTCCTTCAGGAATATAAATAGTTTCCAGTTGAGTACAACCTGAAAAAACGAATGAGCCTAACCGTGTCGTTGTCTCAGGAATTGTTACATTTTTCAAATTTGAACAGGAACGAAAAGCATAATTCTCTATTTCTTCTACATTGGAAAGGCTTACATCTGATAGACTTGTACAGTTAGCAAAACAAGAATTATGAATGACCTTCAAAGCGACTGGCAATTTAACAGAAGAAAGAGATGAACAATTGTTAAAAGCGTATTCACCAATGCTTGAAATAGAACTGCCCATTAAAAGGTTTGCTAAACTCAAACAATTATCAAAAGCATGATTTCCAACAGATTCCACACCCAAAGGCAAAAGTAAATTAAGAAGACTGGTACATCCCTCAAAACAATAATCTGGCACATGCTTCAAAACTGCTGGGATATTTACAGTCTCCAAGTTTTTGCAATTTTGAAAAGCGTTTTTACCCAACATTTGAATACTATGAGGAATCGTTACAGAACGAAGGGATTGGCAAGAGCAAAAAGCATAATCTCCAATGCTTTCCAAACCATTGTTTAATGTCAGTTTCTCTAAAAGGCTGTATTTGAAAGCCGAATTGCCGATATTATTTACAGAGGAAGGAATATTTATAGACGTGATGTCAACATCCTGAAAAGCATAATCACCAATTGATGTGACGGATTCAGGTATCACTGAAGTCTTGAAGCCGTAAACTAACTTGTTAGTTCCAGTTTCTACAATGGCATTACAATTCTCGCGAGAGTCAAAATACGGATTCTGCTCATTAACTGTGACATTCTTCAGATTTTTACATAACGAGAATACATATATATCTAAAGATGAAAGTGTACTGGGCAAATAAACTGATTCAAGTGATATACAATAATAAAAAGCAGATTTACCTATACTCACAAGTCCTTCTGGCAAGTAAAGCGTGTGCAATCCTGTACACTCAAAGAAGGCAAAATCATCTATTCTTTTTATGCTCGAAGAAAGAGTAACTGAGGTGATTCCAGAACAATAGGTAAACGCATCTTCATCAATTGCCACAACAGGGTAGGTCACATTGTTATATGTCACCTCCGATGGTATAACAATATCACCTGTATAAGCCGAACCTTGTAAATCGTTGAGCGAATTTGTCTTGTTGAGAAAGCAAACTTTCACTTTAGTTTTGTCTTCAGTGTATGAATAATAGATGGTTTTTCCATCACTGTTCGGAATTGCTAAGTCATAGGAAAATACTGATGGACAAAACAAGATGCTCAATATAAAAATTGGAATAGTTAATAATCGTTTCATAATAGAGATGGATTTAAGGGAATAAAAGGAGCGGATGACAAAATTCGTCAACCGCTCCTTGATTATTTAAACAGTTAATCTATTCTACCAAATGTTACCAAAATCATTATTACCTCGCTCTTTGGTGAAGTTATCATCATCGTCGCCTTCGCCTTCACCAATAGGCTGTGATCCACCACCTTCAAAATCAATGACTTTATCACTGCCGCAAAGACATTGACTTATAACAAAATGATTAGATACATTTGTGTCAGGAATAATATAATCTTTCTTATTCATAATCGCAATATGAAAATGTCATTTAAACAAATTGTAAATAGAATTACTTAACGAGAATCTTCTTGCCATTGATAATGTAAAGACCCTTAGCAAGACCTTCAACGGTGTTGCCAACATATTGACCAGTCATGTTATAAACATCGCCCTGGAGTGGTGCACCATTCACTGCTTCGCCATTGATAGATTCTATTGCAACGACTTCGTCAAATCCATCTTCATCCTCAAACAGGAAGTTCACCTTCACTTCGTTATTTTCGAATGCATCATCATCATTGCGCATCATGACGGAAGGAGTGGTAATGCCATCAGCAGAATCACCCTTATTTAAGCCAATGTAAACAACAGATTCTTCATCACACTTACCACCAATAACTGCTGAGAACTGATTCCATTTTCTGGTACCTGTGGTATTATAGAACCATGCTCTCTGACCACTCTTAGCACCAAGATAGTAAGCATACTGTGGCAAATCTTGTCTTATGTATGTACCTTGGAAATAGTAATAGTAGTTATGGGATTTATTTTCGGCATCCTTCCATGTGAGTTTATTACCTTTCTCATCCTTAGACCAAACACCCTGGATATATGGAACAGAAATATTATCCTGTTTGTAACCAAGATCGGCTGGAGTGAGGTTGGAGATTGACAACATGTATTCACCTAAGTTTTTGCCTGTAAGAGAAACATCAGCTAAAACGTAAGGCTTCACCAAATATGGATAACCACCCTTAAGGAAAATTCTCTTGTCTGTACCTTTCTTGTTATTATTTGTCTTCAAATCCGAAGTGGCGTAATCCCATGTTTCTGTAGTAATAGTAATGTCCTTTCCTGTTTCATCAGCTATCTGCATCAATTCTTTACTGAAGCCCAAGTCAACTCGATGAGAAACCTGGTTGCGGATAACAGACTTCAAAGTATATACTTCAGGAAGAACACCATTTTCTGACACAGGTTCACCATTCAAAGTATTACCTGCAGGAACACCGATAAGATTAATCAATTCTTCACGTGTCAAATCGTAAGGGAAGCAAAGCGTGTAGAAGTCTAACTTCTTATAGTCTTTGTTCTTTGGCGTAACGTTGATTTTACGAGAATAGCCCGACAACACAAACTGATGCCATCCAATGTAGTTTTTAAAGCTACTGCTATTCTTAGCATAATCTGTAGCTTCAGCAAGTTGACCAATTTTGAAATTGTCTTGATTAGCATAAGCACTATTACTCCTATCATAAGTTTCAATCAAATCATAATAGTTCTCACCCTTAATACCACGAAGAGATTTCTTACTATTTGCATAAGTGAGACCTTCCTTAAACTCTGCTATTTCTTCATCATTATAGCCCTTCATTTTCATGATACCATCAAGGAATCCTAATGTCGTATTGAATGCAGCTTCAGTCTGATAATCCCAGTCGTTCCAAAGGGCACCACTCAATGCCTGATTGTATGCACGACAAATCTCAGTGTGGTTAGGCCATGTTAATAACTCGCCTTGACCATCAAATGCAGAAGTTTCATCAACAAGAGAGTATTCACGAGTTATATCTGTGTAATGAGCTGCCTCTTCATCGGATATTTCTGCAGGGAAGTGAAGAATTGCATAGAATTTTTCGGACTGCTGGTATCCATCACGACAAATTGGATGCTTGAAGTTACCGTCGAAACCTGTATTACAGAAATAGTTTTCAGTAGTAAATGCAAATGGTGCGCAATGAGGAGCTTCTGTAGCAAGGACATACACATCAGTCAAAGCGGAGTTCTTAGTGTTGAAAGCCAAAGTTGCTATATCTTTTAGATTGGCGGAAAGTGTAAAGGTATTTGTACCGTTATCAATCACATTTCCTTCAGCATCCGTAGTAGTGATTTTATCAGCTTTCATCAAATTAAAGGCTGACTCTTCAATATACTGAAAATTGTAAGGAATACATAACTCGCTGAGTGATTCAGCTCCATCCAAGCAGTGAGCTGGAATTCTATCCTGACGGCTGTCTATAGGAAGACTTAGCTTCGTAATTCCACCCCAACCATAACCTGGAGCCACTGTGGAAGTAGCGTCCATACTAAACACCATATCGGTATAAGTAGGGAAATAAGCATTGGTGAAATCGGCTTCTTGAATAGATGAACCCAAAAGACCTTTACCTTTATCGTTCAGGAGGTCGTCGCGATTTAATACTCCCGACATGGTCACCTTGGTTAAGCCTTGGCAATAGTTATCATATATAGTTCCATAATGATGAGTACCTACCTTTGGATGAAGCTTGGAAGTGAGATTTGCAACTACACCAGCCTGTCTTGACCATGTAGTAAGGCGATTGTCTGTCTCATTGTATGCTCCAACACAAAGAAGAGCAGTACAATTAGTAGAGAAAGCACAAGCATCTGCACTTGTTGCATTGATAACACTTTCGTGGTTATCTGGCAACAAGAGATATTGAACCTTGCTGTTTGTAAGATTGGCAACGCAATCTTTACCATCCACCTGCTCGAAACTTGAAGCAGAAACAAAGTCAATGGTAGTAGCTGCAAAATCATCATTGATGGCTGCTATATCAGCTGCATTATACGAACCAATGAAAATTTGCTGAGAAGCAAACATCTGGTCGTTTTCGAAATATTTCTTAGCTTCAGCCAACAACGAAGGCACTTCGTCACATCCTTCCAGTTTGCTGCGGTCACGAACATAAACGATATTGGTTGGCTCTTGTGCTTCGAAGAATCTCTCTCCTCCAAAATGAGAATATGTACCATAGCCAGTACGCTGCCAAATATCTTTACCTTGAGGATCCTGACCTATTACAACTGGATTTCCATTTTCATCAAGCACGTATGCACGTGATTCATCAACTTTGTATGTGGAAACTACCCAAACTGTATTTGGATACACATACCTTGAGGATGATTCTGAAGAAATATCAAATCGATTATCATATTTATTGGAATTATTCTGATTAACATTACCATGAACCTGAATGTAGTGTGTATTTGCATTCAAGAAGGTGAAGTCCGGCCACATATTATTGCTAATAATCTCCATATCAATACTGATAGCAGGAAGTTGACCAATTCCTTCTTTCAGAGAATTAAAGTCTGAAGAACTTGTAAATTGATAGCCAACAAATCCTCTTACAGAACCACCATAAATATTAAAGAAATCTCCATCTTCTGTATATCTTGGAATGAAAGTGATAGCAATATTATCTTCAGCCTTCACTACATTACTCAACTTACCTACAGCGTTATCAAAAGCATAGATGTTCAATTGCTTAGATTCAGGCTTGCTCGCATCATTACTCTTGAAATAAGCAAGGCAATGAAAATACTGTTCATTCGGACTAGTGATGTTTTTTGCCTGAAGCTTTCCAAGCTCAGCATCTGTAATGTGACGTGTTGTACCATTATCATTAATCTGAGGAAGAAGAATAGCTGCCTCACCACGTGCATTAAGAGTGGTAATGTCACCAGTAAGCACAGCATCCTTCATGTTGATATACTCAACATTGGCATAGTTATTCTTACTCAATTCAGCCAAATCATCGTTATTAATACCATTGATAAGGGCAATTTCATCAACTGTTGATTTCGTAATTCCTGCTACATTCACAGCATCATCAAAAGTGCCAGCTACATTAACGTATGCAAAAATCTTCGTTAAGTTAAAATTTTCTGTAACTTCATTTGAAAGCAAATCATAAGTAACGTCATGATTTGTCTGAATTTGAGTTTGAGCTGAAGTGAATTCTTGAGTTTCTATATCATTTCCATCCAATGTGTATGTGTACTTATATAAAGAAGTAATAGGGAAAGAAACAGCATTCTCACCTTCATTTGCTATCTGACCATAGACTGTTCCATTAGAAGTAAATAATGGACCAGATCCTTCTTGAGCTACACCATTTACATAAACACCATAAAGTTGATTATTATTTTGTATATTATAGGTGATTTTAGCACTTACAAGAAGATGTTCGTCAAATTGATCATACGGCACAGAATTACCCCATTGATCTGGCTGTTGTCCAAGATTCAGTCCTGAATTCCATCGAGCCCAATTATTATCCATGTAGTAGTTTCCATTATTTTCAACAATTTGTGGATTATTGAGCACTGTGCCATTATATGTGTATTCTGAAGTAGCATTCAAAGCCACGTCCAATGGATTAGGAATCCAAGATGTTTGTCCTTCTGATGGTTCTACCTCTACTACAGTATTATTAAACCATGTATTTGTATAAGTTGATTTAGGATAGCCTGAAGCATTAGTTAATTCTGTTATGGTAACAGGTTCATTTATTGTTACAGTTTCCTGTCCTGCTGTTACAGTACCATTATATGTAACATTCTGACCATCCTTCACATAATAATAAGTGGTTGTGGAAACTGGTTTAACATAAGGGTTCTTGCTGAATGCGGTTCCAAGATTTCCATTCTTCCCATCGGATGTTAAAATACCACCTGCGGTTTTCACCTGTTCCTCTGTCCAACCATTTGGAAGAACAATCGTTGTAGCATTTGAAAGATTTAAACCACTAATATCAGCTGGTACAACACCTGTAACACTACTGAAATCGGCGAAAGTGAATTTATTCCACCCTGTGATAACGTCAAAGTCTGCTTTAGTCATTGAACCTGTAATCACCAACTTGGTTCTCGCTGGATTGCTATTGAAATAACCCTGTTGAGAACCGTCTGTGTCGGCTTCTTTCCATGCAGCGAGTGAACCAGCAGTTGTTATTTCAATCAACTGTGTATCACTTCCAATGTCTTTGAAGGAGACACCACTAAATCCATTTGGATTATCGTAGGCTAAGGCTCCTAAGGATGCACTTAAACCTAACAAAAGTGTAAATAGTTTTTTCATTTTTAAATAGTTTTAAAATTAAAAAATATGTTATATCAAATTCGTTTATCTCCGTGAATCTCAGCGTTGTGGTTCCATTCTCTCATGTAAGTACGAATTTTAATCAACGTGAGGTTTTTTCGATTCAAAGGGGGCGCGATTCGCATCGAACCCCTTCTGTGGGATGTGCCAGTTGCATGAGTCGCTTCCAGCTCATCCAATGCTATTTTTAAAACCATATTACTACTGCTTTTGCAAGGCAGCAGTTTTTCTGAATTCTCCAATGAATATATTTGGTGTGTGAATTGTCTTTGAAAGACCGATGATCTGTCTCATTCTGCGCTGTGGCACACTCTCCAACACAACACTTTTTTACATTCCACCCCTCGTGTGCGTATCACAAGCTAAAAATCTTTGCAAAATTACGTCTTTTTTAGGCGCGAATGGTTGTATGTGTGTTGCGAGTGTTTCTACATGTTGCATCATCCGCAACAGACAAGCCCGAAGCTCCGTCAACAAATCATCGCTAATCAGCTCTATGGAGTCAACAAATTGACACAAATGAACACGAAATATAATTTTCTACGGAGGATTGGAGTCTTGGAGAAGAGTCAACAAATTGACACAATTGAACACGAAAAAGAATCTCTACGGAGGATTGGAGTGTAGGATAAGAGTCAACAAATTGACACAAATGAACACGAAATATAATTTTCTACGGAGAATTGG
>Ga0247608_10002964_pt1 | contig 20338 bp, 14 predicted proteins | sample 176DNAGHGlowgp2_FD_193490 | JGI IMG/M metagenome (GOLD analysis project Ga0247608, IMG submission 193490) | Sheep rumen microbial communities from Palmerston North, Manawatu-Wanganui, New Zealand - 1766 DNA GHGlow gp2 | ecosystem: Host-associated > Mammals > Digestive system > Stomach > Rumen ...
ACTAATAATAATTAAATAAACAAAATTATCATTTTTTTCTTCTGTTAAATTTAATACTAAATTAATATCTTGTTTATACAAAATATCATTATCACATTTTATTATATATTCCCCTATTTTATTACTGTTTATTTTTTTAGAATCTAAAATGGTTTCACCATTATATTCTTTTTTTATTTTACATTTTTTATTTAAATATTTATCTATATCCAAATTAGAATAATAAGTTATTTCTTTATCATCTAGTTTTATAGTGGTAATTAAATCACCCTTCTTAGATATATTTCTATACTCATAATTACTTTGATAATACTTATATATAGTTTTAGCATCTAATAAATGATTTGCTCTATTACTACTACTGGCTCTAGCTGTAACTAATAAATAGTCAATACCATTATATGAAGATGTACTTGCTAAACATAGACCTGCATCTAATGTATAGCCAGTTTTACTACCAGTTATAAAAGAAGTATCAATTCCATACTTATTTCTAGTTGAATAAAAAGTATGTAGTTTATTAGATGTTATATATGAATTAGCACTAAATACTTGCTTAAATGTATCATTTTTAAGTGCCTCTTTAAGAATAAGTGCTACATCATCTACTGATGAATAATGACCTTTAATATCTAATCCAGTAGGATTTACAAAGTGTGTATTTTTTAACCCTAATTCTTTAGCTTTCTCATTCATTCTATCTACAAATTTATCTACACTTCCATAAAGTGATATAGCAAGTGCTTGTGCAGCATCAGCACCTGATGGTAACATTAATCCATATAATAAATCTTCATATGTTACTTCTTCTCCTATATAGAACCCAGCAACAGAAGCATTCTCTTCAACTAATCTATAAAACATTGGTGCTGTCATAACAATTTTCTCTTTTGGATTTTTTATTTTTTCTAATGCTACTAATGTAGTCATAATTTTAGTCATACTTGCAATAGATATTCTTTCATCTTTATTTACTTCATATATAATATTACCATCATTTAAATTATATAATACAACATTTCTAGAATTAATTTCTAATGCATATGTACTAACTGGAACTAAAATTAAAAGCAAAAAAAATAAGTATAATATCTTCTTCATATTATCACCTTACTTAATTATAACATATAAATGTGCATATAAAAACCCTTATAAATAAGGGTTTAATTACATAATGGCGGAGCAGGAGAGATTTGAACTCTCGCACCAGTTGCCCGGTCTACACCCTTAGCAGGGGCGCCTCTTCAGCCTCTTGAGTACTACTCCGTTTAATGGCTACGTATTAATAATACCATAAAAAAAATCTCTTTTCAAGATTTTTTATACAATTAATTGCTTTTTTAATTTTTCTAGTACCTTATGTTCTTTTCTAGATACTTGAACCTGGCTTAAGCCAAGTGTATTAGCTATCTCAGATTGAGTCATATCTAAATTATATCTTTTATTAATTAAATCTAATTCTTCACTACTTAGCTTATTTAATTCTTCTTTTAGATATAAATCATATTCATTAGTATTATTATTTATTTGGATTTCATCTATATCTAATAATATATTAGTACTATTTAATGCTTCAATAAGTAAATATTCATCTATTTCAAGGAAAGTTGATATTTCAGTTAATGTTGGTGTTCTCATTAATTTTTGAGTTAAATACATATTTGCTTTTTCTATTTGAGAATATAATTTAGTTATATTACGACTTATTTTAATACCTTTATCTTCTCTAACTAATTTTTTCATTTCACCTAATATATATGAATAAGCATAAGTAGAAAATTTAACATTAGTACTAGGATTATAGTTATTATAAGCATTAATTAATCCAATACATCCTACTTGAAATAAATCTTCTTTGCTTTGGTAATTTTTAAAATATCTCATTACTGCATATATTAATTTTTCATATTCTAATATTAGCTCTTCCAATTTATAACTTTTATAGCACTTAATTCATTATCGGTTATATTTATATTATTAATATTAAGGCCATTAGTGCCACAAAAATAACTCACCCCCTCTCCTTTATTAATTATATTGGACCAGCTAATTAGTTTTTTTGATGCTATTTGATCTATATTAGAAACTTGTTCTAAATTGAATACTATATTATAAATTCCTAATTTATTTATAATATTATCTAATTCATCATCTAATATATATATATTATTTTTATCTAGTTCTCCTATTATTCTTATAAATAATATATTTTCACGATATTCTAATATATACATCATAATTACCTCCAGCTATTATAAGTTTAATATATCTATATAGTGAATTTTGTCGAAAAAAAATATAGTATTAAAAAATACTATATTATTTGTTTATATAATTTGTATATCTAGCATATACTTTATCTTTACCTAGTAATTTCATTAATTCATATAAATCAGGTGTCATTGATTTAGATGTTAAAGCAACTCTTAAAACAGTACTTACATCCCCTACATGACCTTTATATGCATCAGGATTATTTTTATATTCTTTAACTTCTCTAGCATATCCTAATTCTTCAGATAAATCTTTTAATTTATTAAACCATGTTTCTTTATCATCTGATTCATCAAAATATTTTTCCATATATAATTTTAATATATTATCTATTTCATTTTTATCATTTATAGTTTGGAAATCATATTCTAATTCACCAGTATATAATTCATCAAACATATACCATATTTGATTCTTTATATCACTAAAGCATGAATAATCTTTACGTGGTTTCTTTTGTTCTCTTTCAATATTAAATAAGTTAGTAGCATATTCTTTATTATTTTCTAGAATAGTTGCAAACTCACTATCAAATTCTTTAGCCCAACTTAATGTTCTATCATATACCTCTGTAGCTTTTAAATAACTTATATAGTTTTTAGATATATTATATAGCTTTTCAGTATCGAATAATCCTCCACTAGCACTTACTTTCTTAAAATCAAATTTAAAATCATCTATTGTTTTATCTTTATTACAATCATACCATTGTTCAAAGTTAGTATTTGCTAAAGTCATTAAATATAATTTTACAGCTTCTACTGGTATACCTTGTTCATGATAAAAACTAACAGCAGCTTCTGGATCTTTTCTCTTACTTAATTTTCTTTTTTTACCGTCTTCTTCTTTCATAATTGGAGATATATGTGCATATTTAGGTGGTTCAAATCCCATTAATCTAAACATTTGAATATGTTTAGGAAGTGATGGGAACCACTCATCTCCTCTTATTACATGAGTAGTACGCATTAAATGATCATCTACTATATGTGCAAAATGGTATGTTGGAAGACCATCTGATTTCATAATAACATCATCTATATCATTTTCTGGAAATTCTACATCACCTTTAATTAAGTCATGTACTTTAATTTTATTATCAAATGAACCTGGTGATTTGAATCTTATGATAAATGGTTCACCATTTTTTACTTTCTCTGCAATTTCTTCTGGTGTTAATCTTCTACATTTAGCAAATCTTCCATAATAACCTATTCTTTGTTTTCTCTTTTCTTGTATTTGTCTTGTTTCTTCTATTTCTTCTTGTGAACAGAAACATGGGTATGCTAACCCCTCTTCTAATAAATGTTTAACATAAGTTTGATAAATATCTTTTCTCATACTTTGAGTATAAGGTCCATATTCACCGCTTTCTTCTGTTTCACTAATTGGTCCTTCATCAGGAATAATACTAAAATTCTTTAAGTCTTCAAGCATTCCTTGAACACCATTTTCAACTTTTCTTTTTTGATCTGTATCTTCTATTCTTAAATAAAAAATACCATTAGTATCATGTGCAGCTTTTGATTCAATAAAAGATGCAAAAAGAGAACCCATATGTACAAATCCAGTTGGAGATGGAGCAAATCTTGTTACAACAGCATTCTTATCAACATTTCTTTCTGGATATTTTTTTTCATAATAATCAGTATCTGAACTTACTCCAGGTAAAAGTAAATCAGCTAATTCTTTGTTTGTCATAATAAAACACCTCCTAATAATTCTATCATAATTAAATTTATTAAACAAGAAAAAAGATTGCATTAAGCAACCTTTTGACCTATTTCATCAACATTTTGTACATTTTGTACATAATTAATACTTTGTACAATTGAGTTTGAATAATATTCATTTAAATCTTTAGAAACTTGAGGCGTATTTGTATACTTATACATTCCAACCATTTCAGAAAAATCAGCAATTTCTTCATCTCTAACTTTACCTTGAGATACACGTCTTGAAAATAAATCAATTGTCATTTTTGCAGACATTGAAAGATCTTCAGGATTTCTTTCTTTTGAAAATTTATTAAAACTAGAAATTAATTTTTCTGTAGATGTAATAGCTTCCATCTAACCTACCTCCGCTTCTAATAATTTTTTAAATATTGTTTCAGCATCATTATTAAAAAAAGCATCAAACATTATGTCTCTACCAATAATCTTACTAATTAAGTTTGTTGTAAGAACTTCTTCTTCAAAATCACAAGTTCCTTCATTACCAACAAGCGTATTAGCAAGCATTTCAGTAAATCCAATTGTTAAGGCATATAAACTATTATTTTTATTGAAGCCATAATAATCATCTTTTGAAGATATCATTGCAATAATACCTTTCATCATAAGATGTTTAGCATCATAATCCCCTTCTAAACTTTTTTTACTAAATAAGATTTCGTTATTTACTACATCGTAAACAACTGGACCTCTTCTATCATATAACTCATTTTTTCCAAGTTTAACATTTTTAATTCTTTCATTTAATGTATTTAAATCTACATCTGGAAAAGTTTGATGAAAAAGATTGATTAAGTCAAATATTTCCTCTTTTACATTTTGCTGTAAAGTCGTATTACTATCTAAATTAGACTTAATTTGATTTAATATATCCATTATAATCACCTTTACCCAAATTCATTATACCACAAATTTAATTTTTAGAATAGTTTTTGCAAATTTTTTTTATTTTTTTAAAATTTTTTATTTTTTTTATTAAAGATTTTATTTTTTTTGCACCCATTTTTTCATACTCCGACTTTACAATTATATCATTTACCACTTTATTGTCACAAGGTTTACCTTTACACTCTTTTTGTATAATTCTTTTTATAGTGTTTAAATCTAGTTTATCTAAAGTAATTATTGTATCCATTTTACTATAAATGGTTTCATCATTAACCATTTTAGGTATATTTTTTTTACCAAATCCTAACTTAAACTCACTACTAGTTTTAGAATTAATTATAAAAGTACAATTATTAAAGTATATTTTATTTCTTTTAGAATCAACTAATTCATTTGATTCGAATATTTGGTATAAAACATTTAAAACTTTAGGATGTGCTAATTCAATATTTTCTATTATTATTGCACTAAATGGATATTCTTTTATTGATTCAAAGACTAAGCATGAATCTTCATATCCCACATATCCCGGAGAAGTACCTATTATTTTAGATATACTATGTGATTCCTGATAATCAGACATATTTATTTTTATAATATTATTTGATATATTTTTTGAAAACTCTTCTGAAAGAAGTGTTTTACCACAACCTGTTGGTCCATTAATTAACACTTTAAAACATTCACAAGAATTTTTATTTGTAAAGTAATCATTAACAAGTTGTATAATGCATTTTTGTTGATTTATTACAGTTTGTTGTAATTTTTTAATCAAATCATTTTTGCTTTCAAATAAATTACTTATATTAACTTTATTTTTAATTACAGATATAACATCATCTTTAGTTACTTTATTAGTATAAGAAACCGCTAAAAATAATTCTAAATTATTTAATTTTGTTATTATTTCGTTCTCTTTTTGTTTAAGTTTATATGCATCCTTAAACTGATTATTAAGCAATTTACTGTTTTTTTTGCATATAATACGAGTTAGAGTATCACTTAATTCATTATATTCTTTAATATTTGGATTTTCTTTTATATTAGCATGAGCACATATTTCATCTAATATATCTATTGTTTTATCAGGATTCTTATAATTATGTATATATTTATTTGATAAATTTATTATGTAGTCAATTAAATTATTTGATATAGATACATGATGATATTTTTCATATATTGGTTTTAACTTATATATAATATCTTTTACTTTATCATAAGATGGTTCTTCAACCATCACTTTTTTAAATCTTCTATCTAATGCTTTATCTTTCTCAATATATTTTTTATACTCCTCTAAGGTGGTTGCTCCAATAAATTTTATTTTACCTCTAGCTAATGCTGGTTTAAATATATTTGATGCATCTATAGCTCCTTCAGCACCACCTGCTCCTACCAAGGTATGTACTTCATCTATAAATAAAATAATATCATCATTATTTTCTAACTCATTTATAATCTTATTTAATTTTTCTTCAAATTCTCCTCTATATTTAGTACCTGCTACTATTGAAGACATATCAATATTTATTATATGTTTTCCTTTTAATAAATTAGGTACTTTATTAAGTACAATTAATCTACTAATTTCTTCTATAATAGCGCTTTTTCCTACTCCAGCTTCTCCTATTAATAATGGATTACTTTTATTTTTTCTAATTAGTATTTCAATTATATTATTAATTTCTTTTTCTCTACCTATAACTGGATCAAAGCTATTTACCATATCTTGTGTTGTATATTCTATTCCTATTTCATCTAATAACTTAGTTTTCTTTGATCCAGTTTTAGTTATTTTGAATGTAATATCATTATATAATTTATCAATATTTACATTCATTTTATTTAGTACACGTGTTGCTATTCCATCACCTAATTCTATTATAGCTTCAAATAAATATTCTACTGTTACCTTAGAATTAGAGTCACTACTTATATCCATAGCTCTTTCAAATATTTGTTTTACTAAAGGAGTATATAAAACCCATTTTGTATCATTTTTACCAACACCTGTCATTTTTATTAATAATGACTTAACCTTTTTGTATGTTACATTATATTTTTTTAATACTTTAGATATTTCATTTTCACTTTTTAAAATTGCTAATAAAATATGTTCTGAACCTAAGTAAGGATGCTTTAATTCAAACATTTCTATTTTTGCTTGTGATATTACTTTTTTAACCTCTTCATTAAATTTATTAAACATTTATACCTCCTTATATATTCTATGTATATAATGTGTATAAATTATAATTTTTAAACAAAAAAATAGTTCATTTAAATGAACTATTCATATAATATCATTGCTGAATAACAATATATTTGTTCTGCTAAATCAATAGCTAAAGCAATTTGATATTTTATATCTTTTATTTTTTTATCACTTATAAAATCATTAATTTTATTTTCTAAATCTTCTTCATTTTCTTCATCAAAGATTTTAACCTTCATATTATCACCATATAAATGGTAATATACCATTTAATAGAATTGTGTCGATTAATATGCTGTTGTACGATTGTAGAATGATTTTCCTAATGCAGGAACATTAACTACTTTTCTTGGATTTATATTACGTGATATATATCCACTATATGAGTTATAATCATTACCCCAGTTACCTGTTGATACACTAAAGTGAGTATGTGCTCCAGTTGAACAATGATCCCATGTTTCAATATATGGAACTCCACCTTGAGTACCTATTTTTGTTTGATGAGTTACTTTTTGACCAACACTAACTTTTACTGATCCTAAATGATAGTATGCTGTTGTATATTTTTTTCCATTTATTTTATGGTTAATATATATCATATTACCACCACAACTTTTTCTATAGAAAATAGCTGCTACAGTACCATTACCTGCTGAATAAACTGGTTGTCCATGTGGTCCAGCAAAGTCAATACCATAATGGAAATCACTAGTCCATCTACCATTTAATTTATATGTTCTAGGTCCATAATTACTTGAAATATGTCCGTTAGCAATTATTCTATATAATTTAGAACCTGCTGGTAACTTATCTGCTAAACATTGATCTAATGTTTCATCTAATTTACATTTATATGTATTTTGATATAAATTAATATTTTTTCTTAATGCTTCAATTTCATCTTCGATACCAATAGAACCATCTAATGCTTCACTTAATCTATTATTTTGTTTTTTAATATATCCCTCAAGTTCAGATACTTTATCATTTAATTCTTTTTGCTTATCAGCTAATTCTACTTTTTTCTTTTCATTATTTGTTATTTTCTTATTATATGAATTAATTAATTCTTCTTGATATTCACTTATTTGTTCAGCTATTGCCATTCTATAAATAAATTCAGTATAGTCTTCAGCTCCAAATACATATTCAAGTGCTGTTGAATCTGATTCTTTAGTAAATTGGTAATATTCCAATATTTCCTTTACTTCACTATTCATTTCAGATATTTCTTTATTTAATTTAGTTATTTCTTCACCTAAATCATCAATTTCGTTTTCAATATCTACTTTTTGTTGAGATATTTGTTCTATTTTTTTCTTTGAAGAACTAATTCCTTCTTTTGCTTCTTTTTGCTCTTTTTTATTATTAGCTAATTCTGTTTCTAACTTAGCTAATTCAGCTTTCATTGTTCTAAGTGTTTTTTTATCTTTAGCTTCTACTGGTTCACTAAATGACTTAGACATTCCTACAAACACTAATAAAAAGGACATCAATAAATAACTAAAACATTTTAGTATTTTCATTTTTATCACCCTACTCTTTTAATCTTTTTCTAACCTCTTTATATTTTGGACAATATTTTTCGACTAAATTCCAAAAATCTTTTGAATGATTAAAATGTATAACATGACTTAATTCATGAATTATTACATAATCTATTTCTTCTAACCCATATTCTAATAATCTAGAATTAAGAGTAATAGAATGTTTAACTCTATTGTATACTCCCCATCTAGTCTTCATTGTTCTAATTTTAAGAACTGGACAAGTTGCTACTTCATCAAATGAATCAAAATTATATTTCAATCTTTCAGTAAATATATCTATCATTTTATTTTTATACCATTTTTCAAATTTTTTCTTATTTGGAATATAAATATATTTACCATCTATCTCGATATCTTTCATAGTTGCTACTTCAATTATATCATATGACTTACCTAAATAAAAGAAAGATTTATTTTTTTCGTTTACTCTTGACTGTCTATTTAACATTTTTATAACTGCATCCTTATTCTCATCTAATAATTTTTTTATATATTTTTTTGTTGTAAAATAGCTTGTGGTAACAAAAATACTCATATCCGGTTTTACTCTGATATAAGTATTTTTATTTTTCTTCTTTTCTATTATTACATTGTATTCTACGCCATCTATAATATATATCATTAAACTATTAATGTAGCTATAAGTAATGTTGAAATAGATAAAATTAATAAAATTAAAAGTGTTTTAAACGCATACTTAATCCATTTTGTATATGGTATTTTTAAGTATGCTAAACCTGCTATTAAAAATACATTTAATGGTGTTATAAGTGAAATAAATCCATGTGCTACTTGAGCAGTAAATAATGTTAAATTTATTTTACTTATATCTAATATTTTTGTAAATGGTTCGGTAAATGATGATAAAAGAGCAAAATAATCATTAATAAAGAAATTATGTAATGATCCAGATAAAAATACACTAGGTATTATCTTATTACTAAACAAATTAAATATATTATTTGAAATAGCATATATAAAACTATTACTATTATATAAAGATATAACAATTATAGTTAAAGATATAATAGAAAGTGATACAGTAGGTATCATTTGTTTTATACCATCTTTAGCTCCTTCTAATATATTTTCTAATTTAATTTTATATAAGAATGCTATTACTAATGAAGATATCATTAATAATGCACTCATGGTAAATCCAGTAAAATATCCAAAAGCTTCTCCAGTACCAAAGATATTTCTAAATAACTTATAACCATGTATACCTTTATCATATAAATTATAATAAGCTAAAGTAACTTTAGAAGAATTAAACATATAATACCAGTTATACATACATACAAATAATACTAAAGTAACTATAGATGTAACTATTACTATAGGATAATAGTTTTTCTTTATTTTTTTACTTATTTTTTCATCTTCATCTAATAATAAAATTTCTTCTTCTTTTTTTACTTTCTTATTATCTTTTAACCATAATGTTACAATCACTACAACAAGTGATAAAACCAATAATATTAATTTAGGTATTAAATTAGTTGTTAAAGAAGTACCAAATAATACCCTATTTAATCCATTAATAGTTGGATTAAATGTAGATGCTAACTGTCCTATTAACATAGCGCCTATTGTCGAGAAAAATATAGTTAATTTATTAAATTTTAATTTAGACATTACTGCACATATAAAAGGAAAATACATAAATAATATTAAGTTTAAACCTGTTAAAGAAGATATTAAACAATATGTAATTGCTGTTGTATATAAAAATACATTTTCCTTCTTTTTAAATTTATTTTTTATACTATTTACTAAATTTGAATATGCTCCAGTCTTATTTAATACACCATAGAATATTCCAATAGATATAAATGCTATTATCATATTTCCATATGCTACCTGATTAACATAACTATCTATTCTTTTAGTCATAGATACTACATAGTAATTAAATAAACTAAATGGAGCTAGAAAAAAGTCTAGTAATCCAAACTGGTTAAAACCAGTTGATGTAAATTTACCATCGCTAAAGTATCCAGAAACTATGAACCAACTAAGTAACATATAAATAGTTATTGTAATTAAAATTACTTTTAATGTTTTCTTATTTTCCATACTCTAAAACCTCCATATTAATTATAACATATATGTCAAGTTAAGTTCACTAATGTTATATTTTAATGTATAATATTTATTGGTGATTTTATGTTTAAATATAGTAATACAAATAAACGTTATCATACTCTTGATTATTTTTATAAACAAAAGTTTAATAGTAAAGTATGTAAGATTAGTTTAAATGCTGGTTTTTCATGTCCTAATAAAGATGGTAAAGTTGGTACCGGAGGATGCATATATTGTTCTAAAATAGGTAGTGGTGAATATGCTGGTGATGTACATGATGACTTAGTAACTCAGTTTAATAATATAAAAGATGTAATGACTAATAAATGGCCTAATTCTATGTTTATTGGCTATTTTCAAGCTAATACCAATACTTATGCTCCTGTAGATATACTAAAGAAGAAATATGAAATAATACTAAAACAACCTAATGTAGTAGGTCTTAGTATAGCAACACGTCCTGACGCTATTAGTGATGAATGCCTTGATTATTTAGAAGAACTATCTAAAAGAACATTTCTAACTATTGAATTAGGATTACAAACTATACATGAAAGTACTTCTAAATATATTAATAGATGTCATACATTAGATTGCTTTTATAAAATGGTAAACCAACTTAGAAAAAGAAATATTAATGTTGTAGTACATATAATAAATGGTTTACCATTTGAAACTAAAGAGATGATGCTAGATACTGTAAGATACTTAAATAAACTAGATATTCAAGGAATTAAAATACATATGCTATCAATATTAAAAGATACTAAATTAGCTACTTTATATAAAGAAGATAACTTTAAATTAATAAGTAGAGATGAATATATAGATATAGTATGTGACCAATTAGAATTATTAAGACCAGAAATAGTTATACATAGAATTACAGGAGATCCTAAAGTATCCGATTTAATTGAACCAGACTGGTTATGTAAAAAAGTTACTATATTAAATGATATAGATAAAGAAATGGTAAGAAGAGATTCTTATCAAGGAAAAAAGTTAGATAATTAAATCTAACTTTTTTTTGAATGACAATATAATAGTTTTAATTCTTCAATCTTCCAATTAGTTATATGAGTTAAAATTAATTCATAATAGCTTTCATAACTAATAATTCTTACATTATCCTTATCTAAATATTTAGTATATTTATCTTCATTAACACCAATACTTACAGATATTATAGTTTTATTATTTATTTTCTTATAATCATTAATCTTAAAATCAAATATATCTATATTTTCTCTCATAGCTCTCCTACCAGATTTTTCTAAATGATTCATCTGAGAAGAAAATTGTTCATATATCTTATCACAAAGTATATTCTTTAAATTATCATAATCTAAATTCATAAAATATGTTTGCATATCTATATATAATTTTTTTACATTCTCTTCAAATTTATCTACATCAAAATTAGAAGGTAGTTCTATATTAATAACTGGTTTATTAACCAGTTTAGGTTCTTCTTTAATAACTTTATTTGAAGAGCATTTCTTAAGTAAATAATATTGAAACATTATAGTAATAAATAATAAAATGGTTACTACTATATTAGCTATACTAAAGAAAAATATATCTAACATAAAACTTAGTAATACCCATAATATATAAAGATATCTTTTATGATCTAAATCTTTCTTTTTATAATAATTAAATATTAAATATATACTTATAGAACTATATATAACTGTTAATATATAGATATTATTAATTTTAGTACATACAATTATAATTGTAAAAATAATAGTAAACAAAAAATAAGGAATTAAGTTCATTATTTTATTCTTCATCATACCACCTTAAAAATATTTTAGCACAATTAAAAGCATAAAAAAAGAGGAAATATTTTCCTCTTTTTTATTAATCAACTAATTCTTGTTCTAATGCTTCAAGTGGTTCTTCTTTTAAGTTATCTAATTCTAATGAATAATTAGCTTTACGATATTTTTTAGCACCTGTACCAGCAGGAATTAACTTACCAATTAAAACGTTTTCTTTTAGACCTTGTAAATAGTCTACTCTACCATGAATTGCAGCATCAGTTAAGATACGAGTTGTTTCTTGGAATGATGCAGCTGATAAGAATGAATCAGTTTCAAGAGATGCTTTAGTAATACCAAGTAATACTGGAACACCTTTAGCTGGCTTCTTACCTTCAAGGATTAAGTTTTGGTTAGTTTCAGTAAATTTATTATAATTTACCATTGTACCTGGTAAGAAATAAGAATCACCAGAGTTAATAATCTTAATCTTAGAAATCATTCTCTTAGCCATAATTTCAACGTGTTTATCAGAAATATCAACACCTTGAGAACGATATACTTTTTGAATTTCTTTTAATATGTATTGTTGAGTTGTGATTGGGTCAGTTACTGCTAATAACTCTTTTGGATTGATAGCACCAAATGTAATCTTATCACCAGCACTAATTTCATCACCTTTTTCAACACATAATTTAGCACCATAATTAGTTGTATATTTTTTAGTTTCAACATCATTTTTGATGTATACAGTAAAGTTACCATTTCCTTCTTCGATTTCACTAACTGTACCAGTAATTTCAGATACAATAGCTTTACCTTTTGGATTACGAGATTCGAATAATTCTTGAACACGAGGTAAACCTTGTGTGATATCGTCTCCGGCAACTCCACCAGTGTTGAATGTTCTCATGGTTAACTGTGTACCTGGTTCACCGATAGATTGAGCAGCCATGATACCTACTGCTTCTCCCTCTTCAACTATTGTACCAGTTGCAAGGTTTCTACCATAACATTTACGACATACACCATGATCTTCTTTACATGTAAGAACTGTTCTAATAGGAACTCTAGTAATACCAGCTTTAATAATTTGATCAGCTATTTGTTCAGTTATATATGTATTTCTTTCACAAATAGTTTCTTTAGTTTCTGGATTAATAACTTTCTTACTTGTATATCTACCAATAATACGATCTGCTAAAGATTCGATTACTGTATCATCTTTTTCATTTATAAATGCTTCAACCATAACTCCGTTTTCTGTTCCACAATCATCAGATTTAACAATGATATCTTGAGCAACATCAACTAAACGACGAGTTAAGTATCCAGCATCGGCAGTTTTTAAGGCAGTATCTACGGCACCTTTACGAGCACCATGTGTTGATAAGAAGAATTCAGAAATTGTAACACCATCAGAGAATGATGAAATAACTGGGATTTCTTCTGACTTACCATTTGGTTTACCGAATAATCCACGCATACCAACTAATTGTGTATATGATCCCATATCACCACGGGCTTTAGAAGTCATCATGATACAGATTGGATTATCTTTATCTTCTGCAACCATTTCTTCAAGTTCTTTAGCAACTTGACCTTTAGCAGCAGTCCATAAACCAATAACTTTTTGATATCTTTCATCTTCAGTGATTAAACCACGTTTAAATTGTTTATTAACTTGGTCAACCATCTTTTGAGTTTCAGCAACTATTTCACCTTTCTTAACAGAAGGTTTAATATCACTGATAGCTATTGAGATACCAGATAATGTAGAATATTTAAATCCTAAATCTTTTAATTTATCAAGCATTACTGAAGTTTCAGTAGTTTGATAACGTTTATAAATTTGTGCAATTAACTTAGTTAATACACCTTTAGCAAATGCAGGAACTAATTCCATTTTTGCAATAGCTTCTGGTATATTTGTTCCTCTATCTAAGAAATACTTAGCTGGAGTGATTTTTTCAATATTTTCACTTGTTCCATCATTAATGTATTGGAATGTATCTGGGAAAATTTCATTGAATAAAATTTTACCTACAGTTGTTACTAAATATTTGCTTGCATATGTATCTGGGAACAATTTATGTTTAAATGCTTTGACAGGAACAGCAATTCTTGTATGAAGTGTAATTTCTCTTCTTTCATAAGACATTAAAGCTTCATCTGGGCTTTTGAATACTCTACCTTCACCAGGAAGTCCTGCTTTTTCAATTGTAATATAATAGTTACCTAATACCATATCTTGTCCTGGTGTAACGATTGGTTTACCATCAGATGGTTTAAGGATATTGTTAGCACCTAACATAAGAATTCTAGCTTCTGCTTGAGCTTCTTCAGTAATAGGAACGTGTACGGCCATTTGGTCACCATCGAAGTCTGCGTTGAATGCAGCACAAACAAGTGGATGTAATCTTATTGAACGACCGTCAATTAATTTTGGTTCGAATGCTTGAATACCAAGTCTATGTAATGTAGGAGCACGGTTTAACATAACTGGATGTTCTTTAATTTTTTCTTCAACTACATCCCATACTCTATCATCTTGATTTTCAATCATCTTTTTAGCAACTTTAATGTTACTTGCTATTTCTTTTTGTACTAAACCATTAATAACATGTGGTTTAAATAATTCAAGAGCCATTTCTTTTGGAATACCACATTGATACATTTTAAGTGTTGGTCCAACAACGATAACTGAACGTCCAGAATAGTCAACACGTTTACCAAGTAAGTTTTGACGGAAACGTCCTTGTTTACCTTTTAACATACTAGATAAAGATTTAAGTGGTCTATTACCTGGTCCAGTAATATTACGTCCACGACGACCATTATCAAATAATGCATCTACAGCTTCTTGAAGCATACGTTTTTCATTTTGAATAATTATACTTGGAGCACCTAAATCGATTAATTTCTTTAAACGATTATTACGGTTAATAACTCTTCTGTATAAGTCATTTAAATCTGATGTAGCAAATCTACCACCATCAAGTTGAATCATTGGTCTAAGTTCTGGAGGTAATACAGGAAGTGCTGTAAGTATCATCCATTCTGGTTTATTACCTGATTCAATGAATGCGTTTAATATGTCTAAACGTTTTACTAAACGAACTCTCTTTTGACTTGATGAATCTTTGATTTGTTCTAATTCAGCTTTAATATCATCTAATTCTTTTTGTAGGTCTACTTGTTCAAGTAATTCTTTGATTGCTTCAGCACCCATACCTACACGGAATGAATTACCATATTTTTCATAATATGCACGATATTCTTTATCTGAAATTGTTTGTTTCTTTTCTAGTGGTGCTGGTCCTGGATCAAGTACTACATAACTTACGAAATAAAGTACTTCTTCAAGATCACGTGGTGACATGTCAAGAACAAGTCCCATACGTGAAGGAACACCCTTAAAGAACCAAATGTGAGATACAGGAGTAGCAAGCTCTATGTGTCCCATACGTTCACGACGAACTTTAGCACGTGTAACTTCTACTCCACATCTATCACAAACGATATTTTTATATCTTAATCTTTTATATTTACCACAAGCACACTCAAAATCTTTTGTTGGTCCAAATATTTTTTCGCAATATAAACCATCACGTTCAGGTTTAAGTGTACGATAGTTAATTGTTTCAGCTTTCTTTACTTCACCATAAGACCAAGAACGGATTTTTTCAGGTGACGCAATACCAATTTTTAATCCTTCAAAACTATTAACATCCATTATTGCTCATCCCCTTCCAAATCTTCTAATTCATCTTCTGGCATATCGAAATCTTCTTCATCCATATCTTCTTCAAATTCATCTTCAATTTCTTCATCATCATAATCGAAATCATCTGAATTTTCATAATCATCATCAGCGAAATTATCTTCATATTCTTCGAAGATTTCATCATTAGATTCTGCACCTACTTGGTTAACTAAAACTTCTTTTGGTTTTTCTTCGTTAGGAGCAAATCCATCTTTTTCGTTTTCTTCTAAGTCTTTTAAGTCTACAAAGTTACCCATTTCATTTAATACACTAATATCAAGTCCTAAAGCTTGGAACTCTTTAATTAATACTCTAAATGATTCTGGAATTCCTGATTGAGGAATTGGTGTACCCTTAACTAAAGCTTCATAAACTTTAACACGTCCAACAACGTCATCTGATTTGATAGTCATCATTTCTTGAAGTACATGAGCAGCACCATAAGCATAAAGTGCCCAAACTTCCATTTCTCCAAATCTTTGTCCACCAAATTGAGCTTTACCACCTAATGGTTGTTGTGTAACCATTGAGTAAGGTCCAGTTGAACGAGCATGTAATTTATCATCAACCATGTGGTGTAATTTAATCATATACATAACACCAACACTGATACGATTATCAAATGGTTCACCAGTACGTCCATCATATAATACTGTCTTACCATCTTCATCTAATCCTGCTTCTTTAAGTGCATCAATAATTTCTTCTCTATTAGCACCACTAAATACTGGAGTTGCTACATAAATACCTAATTCTTTAGCAGCAATACCTAAATGCATTTCAAGGATTTGTCCTATGTTCATACGAGAAGGAACTCCAAGTGGGTTAAGTAAGATATCGATTGGTTCACCATCTGCAGTATATGGCATATCTTCACTTGGTAATATTAATGAAATAACACCCTTATTACCATGACGTCCAGCCATCTTATCTCCAACAGTAATCTTACGTTTTTGTGCTATATAAACACGAATTATCTTAGATACACCTGCTGGAAGTTCATCAGTATCTTCTTTAGTGAATACTTTAATATCATGAACGATACCTCCACCTCCATGTGGAACACGAAGTGATGTATCTCTAACTTCACGAGTCTTTTCACCAAAGATAGCATGTAATAATTTTTCTTCTGAAGTAAGTTCAGCCATTCCTTTAGGAGTAACTTTACCTACTAATATATCATCATCTTTAACTTCAGTACCGATAGCAATGATACCATTTTCGTCTAAGTTTTTACGAGATTCTTCACTAACATTTGGAATATCTCTTGTAAATTCTTCAGGTCCTAACTTAGTATCACGACATTCGATTTGATAGTCTTGAATATGGATAGATGTATAAACATCATCTCTAACTAATCTTTCATTTAAGATAACGGCATCCTCATAGTTATATCCATTAAAGTTCATGAATGCAACTCTAACGTTTCTACCAAGAGCCATTTCACCTTTATCAGTACTTGGTCCATCAGCAATGATTTGATCTTTCTTAACTTCATCGCCAGTACGTACAATTGGAACTTGATGATAACAAGTACCATTATTACTTCTTTCAAATCCATTTAAGTAATATGTATCTACACCAGCTTTTGTTCTTACTAATATTTTTCTTGAGTCAGCATAATCTACAATACCATCAGCTTTAGCAATAATAACAGCACCTGAATCACGAGCAGAAATTGCTTCAATTCCTGTACCTACTATAGGAGCTTCAGCTTTAAGTAGTGGAATAGCTTGACGTTGCATGTTAGAACCCATTAGGGCACGTTTACCATCATCATGTTCAAGGAATGGAATACCTGCAGTTGTAATAGATACAACTTGTTGAGATGATACGTCCATGTAATCAACGTCTTTAGAATCTATAATTATATTTTCACCACGATAACGAACTGGAACTCTTTCTTCAGCAAAACAATCATCCTCTGTTAAAGTAACTGTTGCTTGAGAAATATGATAATCTAATTCTTCATCTGCAGTCATATATACGATTTCATCAGTTAATTTACCATTAACAACTTTACGATATGGAGTCATAATAAATCCATAATCATTAATTCTAGCATAAGATGCTAAAGCAGTGATAAGACCGATGTTTGGTCCTTCTGGAGATTCGATTGGACATAATCTACCATAGTGAGATGGATTAACGTCACGAACTTCCATACCAGCTCTATCACGAGATAAACCACCAGGTCCTAAAGAAGATAATCTTCTCTTATTAGCAAGTTCTGCTACTGGGTTAGTTTGATCCATGAATTGTGATAACTGGCTACTACCAAAGAATTCTTTAATAGTTGCTGTAAGTGGTCTAATATTAATTAATGATTTTGGTGTTACTTCAGCAATATCTTGTGTAGACATTCTATCACGAATAACTCTTTCAATACGTGAAATACCTACTCTGAATTGATTTTGTAATAATTCACCAACTTGACGAACACGACGATTAGATAAATGGTCGATTTCATCAAAATTACCAATACCTTCATGTAAATTTAAGTAATAAGATACTGATGCATATACATCTGATATTGTTAATCTCTTTAAATCAATATTTTGATCATTTCCAATAATTCTAACAATCTTTTCAGGATTTCTCTTAGAGTAAACTTGAACAACTTGTACTTTATTATAACTATCAAGTTCTTCATTGATTAAAGCTTCTCTAACACCATATCCATCTGCGAATACTGGTTTTAATTTTTCTAGTAAATCTTTAGTAACAACATCACCATTTTCAGCTATTACTTCTCCATTTACCTTAATAGTTTCTGCTAATTTGCATCCTAATAAACGATCAACTACATTTAATTTCTTGTTGAATTTATAACGTCCAACTTTAGCTAAATCATATCTAAATGAATCAAAGAATCTAGATACTAATTGGTTCTTAGCACTATCTAATGTAGATGGTTCACCAGGTCTTAATTTAGAGTGGATATCAATTAATGATTCATCTGTATTCTTGTTAGCATCCTTTTCAATAGTACGCATAAGATATTCATCTTCACCAAATAAATCAATAATATCAGCATCATTAGATAAACCTAATGCTCTAAGTAATGTAGTAATTGGAACTTTTCTAGTACGATCTATTCTAACATAAATAGAATCTCTAGCATCAGTTTCATACTCTAACCAAGTACCACGAGTTGGTATAATTTGTGAAGTAATGATAAGTTTACCATTTTTCTTATCAATTTCTTTACCATAATATACACTTGGAGAACGAACAAGTTGTGAAACGATAACACGTTCAGCACCATTGATAACGAAAGTACCACTTTCTGTCATAATAGGCATATCTCCTAAGTAGATTTCTTGTTCTTTTACTTCACCAGTCTCTTGGTTAAATAATCTAGCTTGTACCTTTAAAGGCGCAGCATAGGTTGCATAACGATCCTTGCAACCTTTAATTGAGTATCTTGGCTCATCAAATGAGTATTCACCAAATTCTAAAGTTAAATTTCCAGTAAAGCTTTCAACTGGAAAGATATCTTCAAATACCTCATTGATTCCTTCTGTCATAAACCAATCATATGACTTTTTTTGAATTTCCAATAAATTGTTTAATTCAATTGCATTTTTAGTTTTTGCATAACTTCTTCTTTCTCGATAATCACCGAATTTTTTTACTGTATAAGCCACTGTTTCACCCCATAAACTAATTTTTAGATACATGTATTGGTACCGAAAAAAATACATGTCACCAATTTATAATTTTACCAAACTATGTGCAACTTGTCAACGATTTTGACAATCAATTACGTAAAAACCTTTGTTTTTATTTATAATTGATACATTATACATTTCTTCAAGTTTTTTTGCTATAGTTTTAGCACCTTGGTCTTTATTTATTACAAATATTAAATGTCCATTTTTATTTAAATATTTTGAAGCGCCAAATAAAATAGAATTTAATATTTCTTTACCTACTCTAATAGGCGGATTACTTATAATATAATCATATTTATCCGTTACATTTGAATAAATATCACTCTTAAAAACATTCACATTTACTTTGTTTACTTTTGCATTTTTTATAGA
>Ga0247608_10002965_pt1 | contig 20336 bp, 31 predicted proteins | sample 176DNAGHGlowgp2_FD_193490 | JGI IMG/M metagenome (GOLD analysis project Ga0247608, IMG submission 193490) | Sheep rumen microbial communities from Palmerston North, Manawatu-Wanganui, New Zealand - 1766 DNA GHGlow gp2 | ecosystem: Host-associated > Mammals > Digestive system > Stomach > Rumen ...
AACACGGCATCGACTACCTTGCGGGCCTTTTCCGGCGGGTTTGCTTCCCTCATGTATTGACGCAGTGCATTGACTGCGCTATTCCAGCGGTTTAGCGCAGTCTGGTATGCCAGGGCGGCCTGGTTGTGTTGGCACTGCATCCATGTCATCGTGTCATAGTTTTCCGGTGGCGTAGGCCTTGGCTCTTTCACTACGTCAATGAGTGCCGTCATGATATCGTCTGCAATTTCGAACGTACCTACGTCGGCTGATATACGCATGAGAGTGCTTAGGTTATAAGGTGATGCCGACACGAAAGTCTTTTGCATTTCTTTATCAAGCAGATGAATATCGTAGTTGGCGAATTCCTCCAGGGAGACTTTCCTGTCCATGATGAGCCGCTTCAGTTCTTCTTTGCTGAATGGACATCCGTCACATGCTGCACATACCACGTCGAACGGGTTGCTGCCAAATACGCTCGTGTTCCGGTTGTAGTACATTCTGCCGTTGTTCTCGCCCCAGTCGCTGAACCGCGAAGATGAACGGTAATTACGGAGACGGTCGTATCTCCCCAATACTTCTTCCAGTGTCAGGTCCTCGCTGAACATTCGCTTGATATCGTCTACTGTAATAACGCCTTGCTGGATTGCCTCCTTCCAGAACATGATGCGCTTCTCGGTGTTGCCGAAGAGTTCCGGCTTGTTCTCGCTGACGTACTCGATGAATTCCGGGTCGTCACCCATGAAGTCCTTCACGCCGAAGTTGTTGTGGGTTGCATATCCGTAGTCATAGCGGTGGCCGACACCGGTGACCTTGTTCTTGAGGAACCACTTGACGTATGGCTGAATCATCCGGCGGTACTTGTTCGGCTGGTTACCCCATGACTTCGATTCCTCGATTTTGCCATCCGGCGAAAGGATGACGGTAAGGTATGCCTTCCCGTCAGGACCGCGGAGTTCCCAGTATTGGTTATCTGAATCAGCGTCCGGGGTGTTGCCGCAGTGGTGCATTGTCTTGAACGTGATGCTTGATGGGATGTGGCTTGCGATTGTGCCGTCTGCCTTGACCGCATATACCCACTTGAAACCATCGTCGAATTCGTGGAAGACCCTTACGCGGTTCCAGATTGCCTCCTCTTCGTCGGTGAGGTCCGGGTAAACCTTTGCGGACTTGACCTGATGTTCGGTTGCGCTGGCAAGAACCTGTGCAGCCTGGTCCGGGGTAGTATCCGAGTTCACCTGCGAAAGGAACTTGGTGTCGAGCGTGTTTCCGACAAAGAGGTCGTGTATTGCGTGGAGCTTGTCCGCGGTAGTGAAACCGGGCGACCTGATTTCCATGAGGTACAGGAAGTTGAGCACTTTCTGCCCGGCTTTCTCGTTTAGCTGGTGGGCCATGTCTTCCTGGGTCCACAGGGCCTGCACTGACTGGCGAGCGGTTTGGAACCGCGTGGGGTCACCGGTGGCATCAGCTTCCCTCTTGAGGAAGTCCTTGTTGATGTTGGTAGCCTCGAACATGGCGTAGGCAGCCTCAGACAGGGCACGTGCAAAATGGGAATCCAGGCCGGATGTGTTGATAATTTGGTCAAGCTCGTTCATATTCGGGAGTTTATACCACTATGCCCGTATAAGGATGCCTAGAATTTCCTTGTTCAGCTCAGACCTCGCCTGTCTTTCGGCATCGAGCTTCACCTGCAGCTGTTCTATCGTGTTGATTAGCTCAATACGAGACATGAGGTCGAGCTCGGCTCGGGTTATCGTGTCCGGGTTTCTGGATAGCTTTTCGCCGAGCCAGTTTCCGATGGAAGGCAGGCCGAAAACCATAGTCCTATATCCTTCGGGGCACCCGGTAACCGGATGCCCCAATAGTGTGCAGTATGTTTATGCCGGCAAAATACCGGAGAAACTTACAGAAATCTTACATATTAGGCGTTTTTACAAATTTCCGCACCCTGTCAAGTATTTGATACACGGTTTCCCGGTCATAAATCGAAAAAATACCTGGATTTTCGATGTCGATTGGTTCGTACTTTGGTTCCCCGTCGGTTATCTTCAGGTACGCCTCGTTCCAGGCGTCGGCTATGAGTTCTGCCTTCGCCTGTTCCAGTCTCGACAGAGAAACCGATGTAGCCAGTCGAACCGACCGCTGGTAATGCGGTAGGTTCAGGTACAGGCACATCTTCTTCATGCCAGGGTCCGGACAGATTTCCCGGAGCATTTCCCGGATGAACCAGATGAAAATCAGGACATATGATGCGGCGTAGATATGCTTCATTTCCGGTACCGCTTGTTTGGCTTAGGCAACACCATGCCGATTCCGTCGATTAGGCGTCTGGCTTCCTTTAAAGTTGCCGCGGCATCGGGTGTATCAAGCGTATATCCGGGAAGGGGCCCATTGTCCGCATGTTCCTTGACGCTTATTACCTTGGACCGGTCCGCCATTATCGTGCACGGTGCGAAATTCAGTTCCCTGATGCCCACTGCAAGCTCGCCGATACGGTTGTACCTGAACATGTGTAGAGTGCGCAGCATAATCGTCCTGTCCAGCGTAATCGCGATATCGAATATGTAGTCGTGGTCATCGGATATCCCGTTGAAGCGCGTGATGGTGTGCCCGATGAGCGGCTTGCATCTGTCGAATGCGTCGGCGACGGACGTATCGGGCTTCTTGAAGAGGTCGGGGGTAATCTTTTCCCTGGCAGCCTGGGCCAGCCTGTTTGCCGCCTCCAGCACCGCCTCGTCGGACTTCGGGTTCCAACTTGCGAGCTTCCTGAGCATATCCCGGAGTTCCGGGGATGTCCCGGTGGCCTTAGGACTCTTCCTGATTCTTATCTTCAGTTTCTTCTTCGGCTGTTTCGTGTCCATAAATTATCTCCATGGCAAATATAGCAATTCCCCGGGATTTTTGCTATATTTGAGTGTAGGAGATTTATATGGACATTAAGAAACCTCAATTCGTAATTGCATTGAACCAGATGCGGAATTCCAGAGCAAAGGTTCCTTCCACTTTCATTAGCGGGATAACGCGTACGCAGTCTGACCTCGCACTGAAACTGAATCGCTATACAAAGAAGCTTTCCGCCTATGAAGACAACTACGGACTGCTAAAGGTGCTTGGCGATACGCTCAAGTGCGCGAAGGACGAGTGCGCTAGCAAGGAAAAGCTCATGAATTTCGTACGCAATGAGCTCATTTCCACACAGGAGTTGCTTAAGGAGTATTCCGAATATATCAGGAAGGCGAAGTACCGCCGTTGGATGGTTGGCTCCGTGGTATCCCTGCTCGGCCAGATGTTCATGCACATGGACGACATCAGCGGCTGCCTGGAGTATCCGGTATTCTCTACCTGCCGCGACGCATGGTTCAGGCTGAGGGAAGATACTGTCGTGTACAGCGTTCTCGCCAAAGCCTATGGGAAGCTCGTTTCTCCGACAAATGACACTGAAGCCAACGTGATTCATGAACGTTCGGTTGAAACGTTCCGGTCTAATGTGCCTATCTTCAGCCATGAACATAACGAGCGCGAGGTTGAGTACAGGATTCATGGCCGTGCGCTTGTCTCGTTCGGTGTCAGCAAGGGTGGCGTACCGCTTCTGCTCTCGCTTGACTGTAATTTTGACATGGACGGGAACATTGACGGCCTTGACCGCAAGACTGTTGGATACGACATCATCGCGTTCCGTCCGATTGAAGAAAAGGTGATTCGCAAGGTCGAACGTGTTGCCAGGGCAGATGCCCTGAAAATGGAGAGTTAAACCATGGATTTCAATGGAAACGAACTCGTCGATGCAGTCAACAAGGTGCTGACCAGTACCTCCCGTATTCCTGCGTGGAATACCTGGACGCAATGGGAGCTGGAATCAAGACGGCGCAAGCTGTCAGATGACCGCGCAGCACAGTACAACGCGCTGCAGGTTCTGAACGCAGTCAGGCGGGCAGTCAAGCGGACAAACTACAAGGTTCCTCCCAGGATTAAGTCGGAACACATTTCCAAGGAACTATACAAGTTAGACGAGAAGGAGCGCCGTGTTGCAAAGGCGTTTATCAATGAGCTCAACGGTAAAATCAGGCAGCTCAGTGTTGCCTATACCGTTGTTGCCAGCTCATACCTTCTTGCCGACGAAGTGTTCTACCGGGTTGAAGGTCATGAACCGACTATGCTCCGTAATGCTCATGGGCGCTGGTACAGGACGGAAAGCATGCGTAACGTCTATGCGGAGATGCTGAAGAATTCCACTATGTCTCTGCATGAAACCCTTGTGGAAAGTCGTCGCACGGCTTCGCTCGTAATGTATGACAAGTACATTAACAAGTTCGAGCCACAAGAAGACTTCGAGTCCTACAAAATCACCGGTAAGGCAATCGTCTACGCCGGTACTACCGCTGGTGGTTGCCCGGTGCTGCTCTCCTTGAACTGCACGTTTGATATCAACGGTGTAATCGACGGTCTGCCTGCCGGTTACCGGGTCATCATGTTTAAGCCGCGCACCGCGACAATCACGAAGAAGTGGGTACGCAGAAAGAAATCAGAAGACAAGTTCGAGGAAGGGTAGCATTATGAGGCTGACTGAGTTGTACTTAAAGATGAATAAGTTCTTTATCAGGCTCTCTGGTAGGGAGCCGATAGAGAACCCGTTTCCTGTAATCAACCGGTTCATGGCTGAGCACGGGTTGAGGCTGTGGTCGACCACATGTCCGAATCACTACGTCATCTCCGGGTTCGAACGGTGTCCCGGCAGTCTCGCCCGTGTGGACTACGACCCGGACAACTTCTCGGTGTCATGTGCTGTCGTATCCATGAAAGACGATACACTGCTGAAGCACGTCGAAGCTAAGACTTCGGATGACATCATTCAGTGGCTGACCAGGATGGTCGCGGGAGACCCTGAATATACATTATAGCCGTTGCGCCATAGAAACGCGAAATCCATCGCCTCGGCGATGGATTTTTTCGTGTGCTTGATTTTTCTGCTGTATTTCTTCCGGTCCTTGACCACGCGGGTACGCAGTGTCATCCCGTTCGATGTCCCGGCAATCCGTTCCTGGCGGAGCCGGGCGCTTTCTTTTGCCTTTTGTGCCATATGGCCTCCGTTTTCGTTCAGTTTATGGAAATATAGCAATAAACTACCGATTGTAGGAGACCGTTATGAACAGAAACCTTCTCGAAGCACTCATGACCGGATACAGGGCGATTCTTGAAGCCCAGGATGCGGGCATGAAGAAACTGGAGGCTTACCTCAACAAGAAGCGCGATACCGACATCAAGGACGATGACGGCTACCTTACCACGGCGAAGAAGGCATACAACTATTTCGAGAACGCCCGCATGGTCGAGGACCACTGGGCCGTCCACTTCACCAGCGAGGAAGTCTACCCGAAAATCAAGAAGTCCGGCTTCTCCCACGGTACCTCCGACCTCGACCACCTGGCATACACCTCGCAGTATCCGGGCGGGCGTACCAGGCAGGGCTGGCTGTTCGCCCTCCCGGTCGACACGGCCTACCTGAAGCACTACGACATGGCTTACGGCGACTGCGCCTTCCTGATAAAGGCCGACGGCGTCATCGCCAAGCACGTTGGCGAGCGCGACGTGGAGATGCTGTTCCGCCGCAAGGACGTAAAAGAAACAATCCCGTTCTATTACGACCGGGATTCCAAGAAGTGGGTTGTCGAGGAGGAAGGCAAGAAGCCGAAGTCCTACGATACCATCGGCGAGATTGTAGACTGCTACACTAGCAGCCGTTAAGCCAATAGAAGGACGCCACCGCGGCAACGATGCCGACGGCGGCACCAATCTCGACGCTGTGCTTCATGTATTTCCACCAGGGGCTGTCGTACCGGAAGCATGTCCCGATGAAACATCCGACGGAGACACAGCCGCAGAACATGGTGAACGATAGCAGGATGTCTATTGCCAGGTCTGACATCAGAGCTTCCCCTTCAGGTCTTCCTTTACTTCGTCCGGGGCATCCACGAACAGCTCCGGGGAGTCCACGATGGCGGTGTTCAGCAGGATGCTGTACACCTGCGGGTCGAGATGGAAGCGGTCCTTGTTAACCTTGATACTCTTGAAGATGTTGCCGTCCTTGTGGCGGAGCGAAGCCGCACGCCAGTCGAGGTACATCTCGATGAGCTGGTACAGGTTCATCCCGGATACCCCGGCGGAACCGAAGTGTTCAGGATGGTGGTCGTTCATCTTGTAGTGATGCTCGATGCCTTCCTTGATGGAATCCTTCGCCTTCTCGTAACTTTCTTCACCGTAAGAACTCGTGGCGAGGTTCGGGGTGCCCTTGTCGAAGAACTTGCATTCCGGCTCAATCAGCTTGGACGCGTCGTGCAGTATAAGCCTCGAGGCAAGCTTTTTGCAGAACTGCTTCCCGAACTCGTTCACCTTGTCGATATGCTTCTGGGTTTCCGGACGGGAATCGCCCTCGTATTCAGGCTTTTCGTATCTCATCGATTTTCTCCGTATGCCTTCTTGAGGTTCTGTGCGAGTATCGGGATACGGTTCTGCATTTCCGGCGGGAGGAGCTTGGTAAGCGGGGTGTTCCACACTACCTTGTCGAGCCGCTCGGTCTCGTTGGTGCGTGCGACCACCTTTGACCACTGGTTGTGCCTGAGATTGCCGAACGCGTTCGCGATTGCACCGACAACGTCACGGTTGTACTTCTCCGGGGCGTTTGCGACGTGGTAGTAGGTTCCGTCCTTGTGCACGAGGAAGATGGGGTCTCCCTGGCGCTTGACGAGGCCGGCGACGAGCGAGTAGGCGTCGTCGAACGAGATGGGGCGAATCCTCCGTACGATACGGCGCATCCCGTAGAGGAAGATTGCGAGGTAGGATGCGTTGAAGATATGTTCCTTGAATTTGTTCATCGTTGGTTCCGTTTATGGTTGAATGTCTGTTTCGAGCGTGCGCTCCGGGTCGGTGGAATACGGGATGTCCCCGTTCTCCAGCCGGGTTACCAGGGAACTAATCGTCTCGATTGGCACCTGGGCATGCTCGGTAAAGGATTCCACTCCGTTCCTGAGGGGCAAGGCTACCTGTGTGCTGTAGACCACGTCGATGGCCGGTCTCCCGTCTACCAGTAGCTCCTTGGTGTCCCGTACCATCAGGACGGTGTACTTGGTGCTGCCGCCGTGCTGGCGTGCCTTCGCGTCAAGCACAATCTGGGCCGCCACCGTTATGATGGCGTACTTGCGGATGCTCTCGCGGATTTCCGGGTAGTCCGGGAATGACAGGCCTAGCGTGTGTGCGTTGTCGAGATTGAACCTGTTGCCCTCGTCTACGGGGAGGATGGTTACTTTCGGTTTGTTTTCTTCTTCGTGCATAGGTTGCGCCACTGGTGGTTGAGTTCGTCGAATGTGGGAAAGTCGTTATTTGCCTTCTTGGGTTGCTGCGGTTCCTTCACTTTGCTTGTCTGTGTCATGCCTCGTAAGTCCTTCGATAAGTTTGTCCCGGTTCCGGGTTAGGATTTCGCGAACCTCGGCCTTGTCAAGTTCCGGCATCTTCGAGGAATACTTCTTCAGGCCCGCCCTGAAGAACCGGCGGAACAGGGTGAAGTACGCCGCGTTCCTGGCGGCCTCCGTGGCGTAGGCCGTCCTGGACACCGCCTCGTATGCGCCGTTTTTCGCATATTCGTACATGCTTTCTACCTTCGGGACCGGCATACCGAACACGATTGCCTGCTCGACAATGGTCTTTGCTACCCTCTTGGGGTACTTGTTGCTTGGTTCGCTCATGCCCCAAATATAGCAAAAAATCCCGGGAGTGGCGAGAGATTCCTTATAAACAACCGGTACAATGTTATGGATATCACAATGGAATCATCAGAAAATACTCAAAAACGGGCACCCAACCGGTGGCTGAACTGCGCCATCCCCGGGGTGGCCCTGACGACCTGCATAGGTTCGGTCTACTGCTGGAGCCAGTTTGCGCCGGAACTCATGCGGGTGTTCGACATCGGCCGGATGGCGACCGACGTAGGCTTCACCCTCATCATCTTCTTCCTCGGAATGTGTGCCGCCATCTTCGGGCAGACAATCGAGAAGAACCCAAAGCTCGGCGCGGTGCTGTCGACCGTCGTCTTCATCACCGGCTTCATCATGCTCGGGGTGTCAGTCGAAATCGAATGCGTGCCCGCGTTCTACATCGCGACCGCGGTAATCGGTGCCGGTACCGGCATCGGGTACGTCACTCCCGTGAAGACCCTGATGGCGTTCTTCGCGGACCACAAGGGGCTCGCGTCCGGGCTGGCCATTACCGGGTTCGGCCTGGCCAAGTTCATCGCCTCCCCCGTCATCGAGTGGCTGCTCGCCACCGTTACGCTCCCTCAGGTATTCTATGCGATGGGCGGCGTGTACGCGGCGGTGATGGTGCTGTCCTCGATACTGCTGCAGAAGTACCCGGCAAGTGCACACGAATGGGGACCGTCGGAATTCCTCTATTCCCTATTGCTGAAGAACCGGGAATGGTGGTCGATATGGTTCATGTTCATGATTAACATCTCGTGCGGCCTGTCCATTATCTCGCAGGAGAAGGGCCTCCTGACTACGCTGGGAGTTACCGCAATCGGGGCAATCCTGTCCGCTACCGCGCTGGCCAACGCCGGTGGCCGCCTGGGATTCTCCAGCCTGTCCGACAAGATAGGGCGCAAGGCCAGTTACCACTTCGTCTGCAGTTTCGGTATCCTGGGTGCCCTGTTCTGCCTTACCGGGAACCCGACGCTGAGCATCGTGGGCATCCTGCTCTGCGAGGCGGCATACGGCGGGAACTTCAGTGTTCTCCCGAGCCTGCTGGCCAAGCGGTTCGGCATGGGGAACGCTTCCAGGGTGCACTCGCTGACCTTGACCGGGTGGAGCGTCGGCGGCATCCTCGGTCCACTTCTCGCCAATACGTTCACCGGCCCGTCGCTGTACCTGGTTCTCGCCATCCTGTACTTTATCGCGTTCTCCGTGATGGAAGTGAACGTCCGGCGGTGAAAATCGGAAAAAACGTTGCAGGACCCGGGATATGCGTCCCGGGTTTTTTGCTATATTTGGGGTATGAAGACGACAGTAGTACAAGCCCACGACGAATATACATGCGACATCTGTAACAGCCCACTCTCGTCGGAGTATGGACTTGGAAGCAAGTCCAATGCGGGAAACATGTTTATGGAAGGGTCCATCCAGGTCGATTACAGTTACAACCTGGTATTCTCCAAGTACGGAAAGCCCGTTGAGCATATCTGCAAGGAATGTCTGAAAGCTTTCTTCCTGAGGATGGCAGACACATGCGGTCAGTAGCTATTGGGATATATGTAGCGATATTCATTGCCTTCCTGAGGAAGGTGGTTCGAAAGACATTCCGGCAAGTCAAGCGTAAGCAGCCAACCAAGTTTGCCTCGATGAAGTCGCTGAATTCCGGCTATGTAATCATGGTGCAGGTGACATGGGACGAAGGGCTCAGTTCGCCATCGCGGGAATCAACGATGATATTCCACTATCTTCCGACATGGATGAACCATGAGGAAGCGCAGACAGTAGCGGACATGCTGAACAACCCGTCCAGCAGGATATTTACAGAGGCGAACATCAATACTCTTATAAGCGGGCTGATTTACAGGTGCACGCACGTTCACTTCACGGTCGAGCAAGCCATGATTGCCAGTCTAATCGACTGCGACCTTCCTACGACCCTGTGTTCGGCTGTCAAGATGTGCCGATGCGATGTCGAGAGCGAAATGGATGACGCAATCAACGCAATCCAGGAGAACCTTCCGGATGAAACCGATGTCGATTAGGAATGCCGCATACCTGGCAATTTTCCTGTATTTCGCCCGTAGAATCGTCAGCAAGATATCGATATTCCCAACACTGCAGCGGGGAGATTTCGTGTTCTTCCCTAATGAGACCCATCAGGTCGACGTAACCATCCATGAATGCGACAGTTACGGGAAGCAGCTTAAACCCCTTACATATACAGGAATCCTGCAGATAAAGGGCATGCCGTCGAATGAAATAGACGGTACCAGGGATACCCTGCGCGATAACCTGGCAAAGATGAACGCGGGGGGATGGCGCGAAGCGCTTTGGCTGCATACCGACTATATCAAGGATGCCCATTTCCGAATAAGGAAGAGCGACTTGCCTTATGGACAGAAAGGACGGGATTTCGTCACTTTTAAGGCAAAATATGGTATCGCGACCTATTCCAGAATACGGTCGGCACTTCTTGCCGGGACGAAATTGCTATATTTGGGGCATGCGTAACAAGACTTACCTCTACATCAACGGCGGTGACACTACAAGTTGCCGCGGTATCGGCTACATCATGGTTTCCAACGGCACCGACTCGTATGCAATCAGGGCTACGTCCCGTGCTACGAAGGACGGAGTCAAGGCAATCACACAGCCGCCCCAGAAATTCCCGGTAATTAACCTGGAAGACTGCGGGTGCAACTTCAGCCACGCGTACCATGCGGGACCCATCTATTCCGATGAGTTCACTGTCCTTGAACAGGCGCAGTTCCTCCATGACCAGCGCATGAAGCTGGCCGAGATGCTCGGACCCATCAAGTTCGCCGAAATCGACCGCTGCGTCTGCCGCGCAATCAGGGAATTCAACAAGTGATGGCTGCAAATATATCAATACCTTATCACGGCTGTCCCGTCCACCAGGGAACCGGGCGCATGCTTTACATCTCGCCAAACGATATAAAGCGTGCCATGGCGTGGGGTACGGATAAGGAAATTGAGTTTGCTGACGACGGCAATGGATTTGCCAGGTACAGATTCGGAAAAGATGGGAAGTTCATCTATGCCAGTCAGAGCATCATGCTTGTACCGCTTGCAAGAATCGCATACATGTCGTACGGGGCCGATACTCCCGGGACTTACAAGGGTGATGTCGGCGAGAACAAGTGGTCAGTCATAGTTAACCTGTATCCTCCCGGGAAGCCCAGCATGGTGAAGATGATTTATCCGACCGGCGGGCGTACCATGATGGCACGTAAGGTAGTGGAGATTGCTACTTGCCTGTGGAAGGCGTATTACGGGAAGGAAGATGTCAAGCGCAAACTGGCGGGAGAAATAATCATGGGAACGGAGAACCTCTGTACCCGTTATGACCCTATGCAGTTCGCCCAGGGACTCGCCCAGGGACACATGCCTCCCGAACTGGCGGAAATCCGCAATACCAAGATTAACTACGCTATGCGGTGGATAGACAGCGCGATACAGCAGAAGACCAGGTTTCTCCTGAGCGACACCGGGGATATCATACTTTACCTGTGGTGGCTTTCGGAGAACGAAGGAGGGCGTGTTGAAAATCATTAACCTTCCGGTAGAGCAGCCAAGCCTGATTGAGGCATCGCGGCTCTGCTCAAGCCGGGTATTCTCCGCCATCGGGTCATTGAACCGTCTGCACAAGTTCCTAAAATGGGTGCAGCCTGGTGTTGCCGCCGTATACAAGGGGAACGACCACGACAGCCTGGTTGACCGTCGGGTCGGAACGATTGTGATGCGTGCATCCGTAAACCGCGGGCAGTTCCGGAACATGCCGCCGGAACTCACCGGGACCTGGCTTAGGCACATATACCTCTGCGACGAGGAAGGCATGGGCCGTGTCAGCATGTACGTGCCGATGAAGTCAATGAAGATAATACGTCCTGATGTACTGGTACTGTTCCTCCACATGTGCTCCAACGCGACTATCGCGCCGCTTGTCAATGCGGCAACGTCGTATATCGGCCAGACACACAATTACCTAGTCACGCCGGATAGCACGACTCCCGGGACCGGTGCTGCCTTCATGTTCAACCAGGACGTGACAAACACCGTGAACATGGACATATCCAGGCTGTTCTACGAGTCCGTAGCCGGACTGGTCGACCTTGTGTGCGAGAGCATAATGAGCCTGGTGGTAGAAAAGCCGGATGCCGAGCTTTTCCGGCGTGTGGTACGAATCAAAAATCGCGCCAGGCTGTTCGGGCATTACAGCAATCTACCATTCGAAGGCCTGGATACTATAGGCCTGACGTTCAATAGCGCATATCGCTATAGATTCGGCACGGAAGCATAAAAATTGCTATATTTGGTACCGAGGAATCAATGTTTTTGGATTTTCTAAAGAATACCTTTTGCCGGAAGAAGACCCCGGATAAGCCCAAGGAAAAACGGAAGCGCGGCAAGCACTCCCGGTCTCGCCGGAAAATTCAGTCGGAAGTTAAGGATGTCCTGATGTCTCTCAAGACAAATGCTGAACACCTATGCGACTATCCTGACAACACATCGCTATACAAGTGCTCGATATTCCGATGGCCGGGAAGGCAGGCAATGAAAATTCTGCTTAGCGAACACGGTATATCATGCGACCGGGAGAAACCCAAGCCGAAAGTCAACGGGGAATACCGGGACAAGATTCTTTATGTGAGAAAGAAGAGGGATAAATGAACCAAACACTGCTAGTAATACTTTGCACCTGTGGAGCAACGCTTCTCGTACTTGGCCTGTTAATCGGGTCATGGTATGTATCGAACCGTCGTAAGGAGCGCAGAATCCTGAAGTTCAAGGCGAGCGACTTCCGTGACCTCGGGACCGTCACCCGCAACAGCATGGCCATGAAGGACCTGCAGGCTCTATATCGCAAGGTCAAGTATTCCGTCACACACGCCGCCAACCACGGGAAGTTCAGTACGTTCGTACTGGTCGGCAACAAGCTTCCTCAGATATACGGTGCCCAGTTCACCAAGCTCATTCTCAACCCGTTCATCGATAAGCTGACCAAGGAAGGGTTCAGCGTCACCTACCTGCCGAACGGAAGCATGCAGATGGAGAAGCAGAACAAGGAACCGGCGTTCGAAGTATCGTGGAAGGATGCCGAGGACCAGGACGACAACGAAGACATGGAAGAACAGGATGAAACAGTTTAAGCACACAATTATCACGTATGACCACCTTCTCGGACTGAATGTGAATGGTGACCTGGACAATCTTATTGAAGACCCAACTCCAGGGAATGCCCGGGATAGCCTGAGGTCTATGCTTGCCATACGTAAGCATCTTGATTTCAAGGCGGCTGCATCCAATCATATCATCTTCTGCCATTCGCCTAAACATGATGGAAGTGTATCGTGTCGCGTCGTCATGCCTCAGCATGATATACTAGCCTGTAAGTTCTATAAGTATCCAAATGATTCCATTGAATCGCATGAGTTTGCTTTTCCTTATGGTCATGTTTGGCTTGGAAAACCATGTGGATGGGATTATTCAAGACAGGTTGAAGATGACGAACGCGACCTAGTGAACAGCGTTGAAATCGCCAGGGTATACCCAGATAGAATCATATGCAAGCCAAAATTTTCCATTAATGATTACGCCATTGAACCGGACTGTGTTAAGTATGGGTATGAATTCTACCGGGATGTGTATTACGGGAACTTTACAATCGAGACAAGGTTCTCCCAGAAGGAAACCGATTTCACCAAGCTGGACCAGATTCTGACTGACGGCGTAAATGCCTATATGTCCAAGCAGCATAATGACCTTATCGCAACTGTGCTGCAGTACAGAAAACGAATGGCATTATATTGTCTTTCTACATGTGGCGGCACACTTAATAAACACCTAGTTTACCTGTGCTACGAGGCGTTCCTGAAAAACAAGAAAACTACGTTTTTCGGAAATACTGCTACAAGGTTCCGTATCGGTCCCAAGAGCATCTACGTGTTCCGTGCATTCGGGGTACACCATATACACGTCCAAGGAGTTCCCGGTACGGTCGTGACCCTCGATGACCATCCGTGTTCTACCGGAACGTGCACGCCGGCACTACTCGACCAGATGCGCCGCTATGCCGACTTCGTGCAGTTCGAGGACCGCATCGAGTACGCTAACAACGCGGTAAGGGATTTCATCTTTGAAGCCTATGTCATACACGGCATCAAAGTGATTGCCGAAGACCACGTGTTCGACATGCCGTACATGGACACCCCGGAGTACCTCAAGGTATCCAGCAGTACAGTCCGGCTTGAACGTGACAAGGACAAGAAGTACCTGTGGTGGCTGAACTGGAACGGCCAGAAAGCAAGGCTCGGCCTTGCCGTTGGCAAGGGACCGCACTTCTTCGGCTCCGGGTGGCCATTTACCGAGCCGGTGAAGGACATGCTTGAACAGGTTAGACGCATCGGTTAAGAGGCACACACATGAAATCAATCTACAACGCATTATATCTCTCGATATTCCTGCATTTCCTCCGGGTGATACTGGCGAAGTTCATCTTCCGCGGAAACGGCATGTACAACCTGTACCTTGTTGGGTGCGAAAGGAAGAACCGCACATTCACCGTACTCGTCGCGAGCCATCCGAGCCTGGCCGTCATCAAGCACATGGCCAACTACCTGGAAGTGCTACACTGGGACCCGACCATTGCGATGGACGGATGCTTCTTCCCGCGTAAGGCCCGCGAAATCATTCCAATCAGCGACCCGGAACTGAAGGACCTGTTCTCCAAGGAAGAGTACTCGGAAATCACCGGGGCACTCAAGATTGCCGATGGGGGCATGGATTAGCGATGAACGACTATGACCGTATACTTGCCAAGATTATGCTTGCTATATGCGTCATCGTCATGTTCGTATTTATTCATCTATGGAATTAGAGGTACCATATGAGAACGATAACCACAATCAAGGACCTTTACTGGGCGTTTGCCGAGATGCATTCGGCGAACAGCATTATCATTGCCGGTGAAAGGAACGAGTATACACTGGAAGACGGCCACGTCGTCTACGTGACCGATGAAGAAAAGCGGTTCCTTGATGCCATCAAGAAATTCGAATGTGTCGATGCGCCAGCCGCACCGGCAACGCCAGGGAAGTCAACCGGTATACCCATCTTCAGTCCGGATATAACTCCCGAGGACATCCTGAATGCTTCCTGCAGTCGAATCCATGGTGCCGATGTCCCGTCCAATCCGACTACCCCGTTCCAGTGTCTTCTTCTCCTGAAGCGTCGTGGCCTTACCGGGAAAGCCCGTCAACACCCGACAGATGACGCCAGGAAAGCAGTCGAAATCATAGGCCAGTGTATCACGCAGGAAATATGCGCGGCAAAGAAGAACTGCAAGGATATCATCCATGAGCTCAACAAGGTACAGATGGAGATGACGCTGGAGCGTACCAAGGAATATATATGGGACTCGCTCGGGGAAAGTTTCGACAAGGCTCTTTCCAATGCAGCCAAGAAGCTGGTGTGCTCGTCTGACCGCGAGATATACGACAAGTTCCTGCTGAACTTCATGCGAGGGCATGCCCGGGTAGGCATTAACAGGCACGGCAGGGCAATCCTCTATACGACGGAATGCACGCTTGGCTGCGAGGGCGAACACTTTGAGTATCCCGAGCGAACGGAGATTCTCAACAGCGACTTGAAGTATGGCGTGGAACTTGGGAATCCTGATTCAATCGCCCTGCAGCTGCACATGCTTAATATGCACCGGATATTCCCGGAATACGCCAGCAAGTGCTACGGTACGCGCGGTATCACGGCTACGGTAAAGGACATCTGCTCCGACGGTAGGTATGGGGTTGCGTTCGATGACGAGGTTGGCAACATGTTCAGGAACCACTTCGGCGTGCTTGACGATGCCATAACGCGGGGTGTAAACAGGGTGAAGGGATTTATCTACTGTAGCCCATTTTACGACCGTATCCCCAATGGAGAGTTCCGTAACAGCATCAACTCCGAAATCGTCGAGGAAGTGACAAGCATAGTCCGGTGCGCCCTAGTGAAACTTCCGGAGAATGACTTCCTCGACATCATGAAGACGATGGACGCGATGCGAAATCATATTGAATGGAACCCGTTCAGGCGACATCCGGGCGGAATCATCATGAAGCACATCAGGCTGGCGTTCCATGAGGTAATCTGGCGGAAATACAAGATTCGTATGATGAGCTGATGTATAAACTCCCGGATATGACGGACACCAAAGACTTCATATCCGGCCAGTTCCCGGGAAACCCTGCCCTGGCCAAGGCGCTTACCGAAGGCTACGCGGCCCTTTCCGAGGGGATGACGGCGGCAGACAACCGTCTAGGCAACTATCTCAGGTCATTCAACGACGTCCTGGGCAACCCCGGGAAATCCCCGTCAGGTACCGGTGACGAGATGGCCATGAACATGTTCTTCAACCGCTACAGCCGGGAGTTCTCTGATGTGCTCTCGGCTTATCTTTCGTCCAGGGAAGGCATGCGCGGGGAGCGCATCTCCCGCATGAAGGATGCGGTCGACAACGGTGACCGCGGGAACGGGAAGCCGTGCAGCGACTTCATTGCCACCAGGATGACCGAGGTTCTCGACAAGCTCAGCCCGAAGGAAATTTCCTCTATGGAGGACTATTGCCGCGGCCGTGGCGACAAGTCCATATATTCCATGATGAAGTGGCTTATAGGCGGCGACGACGCCTACAGTATCTTCAACAACCTGGAGGACGCATGGCAGGGTTCCGCCGGAGAGGACATGAGGAACATGTTCCTTGACCCCGATACGAAGAAGAGTCGCGTGTTAAACCAGTGGCTCCTGCACTGGACCAGGCCGGATGCCGCAGTGTCTATCGCAAAGAACGGGTTCGACCGGGGAAACACCATAGGCGACCTGGCATACAACCGTAAGGACGGTGGCGGGAACTACAACAAGTACCACGGGGACTACCTGTTCGCGTTCGCGGTGGAGGACAACCCGAAGATTTCCATCTACGGCACTTCATGTGTCATGTTCAAGGGTTCCGGCTACAGGGTGTGGCACAAGGGCGACCACGAGAACCAGGTCATCTTCGACTACCACGAGCCTACCGGGTGCTTCCTGGTGATGCCCGAGTACGATACCCGTGAGGAGAACCTTCCGGATGGCGGTGCCAATACTCCGGAGGAGCGTGACTTCCGTGTAATTGGCGTTAAGAACGGGAAACCAGCCGTGCTCTATTCTGGAGAGGGCCAGGAATCCTGTATACGCTGGGTTGTAGAGAATGGCGACCGCATGAAGTCGCTAATGTTCAAGTGGGGAATTCGACACTAGGCGACGCTAGGTCATATCCCGGCTCTCTTTGTGAGAAGGCATTGAGTTCTCGTCTGAGCAAGATTTGCCTGACGCGTCCACTGTCTATGTCATCCTGGGTGATTACAATCGGTCTGGCGCAATCCTCCAATATCTTTCCAAGACTTGGTCTTTTGCATGTTTCAGCCTGCATTTCCTGCTGCATGGCTTCCTTCAGGAGGGCTTCCACGTCATATCCTACCATGCTGCACATTTGTTCTTCCGAGTAGGATGCCCGGATTTTCCTGGCGGCATCATGTACCCTGTCCGGGTCTGCCTGGAACAGCTTACGCCCGCCAACGGTCTTTACCCTTGCACGAGGCCTGGGTGTACTGGCCTTGCGGAGAATCTTCCTTGCCATGTGCAGGAAGATTGCTATGTATATGGCGTTACTGATTGATTTCACACATGCACCGTCATGTTCACGTATTCTACCGGGCGACTCAGGACGCAGTCGACATTCAGTTGAGTCTCGTCCCCGCGCCTTGATGCGCTTACTGACCTTACCTCAACGCTGTCCGCAAATCGCTTGCTGATATCCTTGACCATCCTGCCGGCACGGATTGTATTGGCCAGCTTGTCGGCAAACCGGAAGCCGTAGCTTGACTTTTCTGTTCGTGCGACTTCAACCATCGCCTTGAGTGTTTCCCGGTCCATCTCGGCGACCATCTCGTCATACGCCGGGCGTAGAGATTCCGGCAAGGATTCACGACCGCCGATTTCTCCAGTCAGGCTGAATGCCGGATGCCTTACCTGCGTCAAGGACTTCCTGAGACAGCGCCTCAGGAAGTGCAGCGTGATACACAGGTATATTGCGTACCTGACTGATTTCATCCTACATCGTCTTCAGTGCGAGGAGCCATTCGGCATGCTTGCCGTTGAACATCAGGTTCTCGCTCTTGGTACCGCACGGGATTCCCATGGAATTCTGGTTCACCCGGGTATGGATGACAACGCCCATGTCTACCGCGCCCGTCTTGTGGGTAAGCAGGGAGACGACGATGATTTCGTTGTCGATGATGCGGTCTTCCTTCTTGCCGGATGCCGGTGCGAAGCTGACGACTTCGAGCTTCTCCACGGTGTCCGGGAGGTCGTCACGGTGAAGCGTGACGAGCACCTGGCCGAGTTCCTTGGCCTTGCTGAAGTAGTTGACGACGCGCTGCTTGGTTTCCGTGTCGATTTCGGGTAACTGAACGTTCATGTTCATCGGTTTTCTCCTTGTGTAGTTGTGTCTTTGGGTTCCTTTGGAATCCGGTACATAATGGGTATCCAGTTGTCTGGTATTGGTACCGGACGGCCGTACGAATCATGCAATTTGACATTGTAGAATTCGTCGACGTAGATGGTAAGCATCAGGACGATTGGATACATCCTGGTGAACTTGCCGGTATAGACCATTGCCTGCACCGCTATGCCAGTCATGCCTGCCTTCGACAGTTCGGCGAACCTGTCCAGCATCGGCTTAGGAAGCGACGATTCTGTAGATGCAGTGACCCTGTCCGGGAGCCGTCCTGCAAAGGTAATGAAATCGGAATGGACTTTCCCGGCGGAATCCTTGGTAAATGCCGATGAAAGCCGCTTGGCTGCACTGGGGAATACGCACCATTTGGTGTCGTCCGCGAGTTCCTTCTTATAGGCAGGAAGTCTTTCCGGGGAATCTACCGCGGAACACATGATGTGCGCACGGCATTCCTGGTAGTTCATGTATAGGTCCCTGACCAGCTCGTAGAACTTGATGCGGCGGGCCTGCTTGGTGGCATACCGGTTTGCGTCACGCCTGAACACGCGGTACATCACGTCCGTATTGAGAGTGCAGCTACGCTTCTTGATAAGGTTGTCGCCAATCCCGGCGAGTTCCTTGATGGCCTCGCAGAGCCGGTTCTTGTCATCCACGCGGGACTGAGCCTTACGGATTCTCCCGGAAGCCTTCCACATGGTATCCACGCCGTGCTGCACCATGAAGTCGACTGCACGGACGATGTTGTTGCGTGAGAATTTCTTTTCCATACTGTAAATATAGCAAATAAATAGATAAACTGTGCGTTGCGGAGGCAAAAATATGTGCGATGTAGACGAACTTCTTAGCGACCTTGAACCGGGAAACCCTATGGTGGAGGCCGTGACCGGTGCTTTCGGGTCCATTTTCGGGTTCCGCCCCAAGCAGCCAATCTCCCCGCTTGTCGACTGGATTGTGAATACCTCCGCGCTTCCGCGTACCCAGGTCGACAACTTCGTCCGGGCCCACCGTAGCGACCCCGGTGTCGTCCGTGCGATAAACGGGGACGAGTCGAGCCGCTGCGTCATCATGAAGCAAATCGCCCTGGCGCTGGGCATAGACGTATTCAACGATGCATTCACCGTTCCGGAAATACTTGATGCGGCCAGGACGAGCAGGGACAACCTGACCGAGGCGGCATTGCCGCGTGGAATCAACCGGAAACCCCGCGCATTCTGCCGGGCACCCAAGACCCGCGTACCGCCGGTTAAGCTTCCGAAGTTGCCGCTGGAAGAATGGCTCGTCACGCAATGCGGACTTCCCGGGGAAGGCGTGAAGGATTATCTTGCCAGCCACCCGGGCGACGAGACAATCCGTCTTGCACGGGAAGGCGACACTGTAGCCAAGTACAGCCTGGCACAGGCAATCGGCATGGAGCTTGGAATCCCGGAATACGAGAATGTATCGGGAACCGGGGAAACAGTGCTTGCGGCAAGGAAAGCGTCCAGCCACCCGGTCGACGAAGCCGCCGTAGTCCCCGGGAAACCCCTGGTCGAACACGTGGAATACAGGAAGGGCCACAAGAACTCGCAGGGAGAGGATGCCCCGTGGGTCATCGTTTCCTGTCAGACCGGCAAGATTCTGTCCTCGCACCCGTCAAAGGAAAAGGCCGAGGAACACCTCGGCCAGATGGAATACTTCAAGCACAAGAAATAGCGGCTATGCGTCCTGGCCGCCTTTTTCGATGTAGGCGTGTACCGCGGCGAACCCGTGCTTCGCGATGAACCTGGACACGATTTGCCAGAGCGCAACGTCCTTTTCGCCGAAACCGTTGTCGCGTACACGCATAATCGCGGTATGGAGCCGGTCCCTTACGGCGTATGCCCCCTGAAGCGCGATAGGCATGAGCTCTTCCTTGCGCTTCTGCGTGAAGGCGATGTTCCCGAGCGCATGCTTCAGGACCTTCTCTGCCGCATCGCCGTAGTGGTTGTTGTACAGGTCGGGATTGCCGATGGTACCGGGGAGTCTCTGGAGTTGTTGCAGGAGATTCGTGTCGTAGACATCGACGAAGT
>Ga0247608_10002966_pt1 | contig 20333 bp, 10 predicted proteins | sample 176DNAGHGlowgp2_FD_193490 | JGI IMG/M metagenome (GOLD analysis project Ga0247608, IMG submission 193490) | Sheep rumen microbial communities from Palmerston North, Manawatu-Wanganui, New Zealand - 1766 DNA GHGlow gp2 | ecosystem: Host-associated > Mammals > Digestive system > Stomach > Rumen ...
CGTGGCGCGGCCGATGGGGATGATGGTGAAGATGCGCCACTGCTTCACGCCCAGGGCCTCCAGACAGTCGTGAAGCGCATCCAACTCCTGGAAGTTCCGCTTGTTCACGCAGGTCACCACGTCGAAGGCCAGGTGCGGCTCGGCGGCGGCGAGGGCGATGGCGCGCTCCGCCCGGGCGTAACTCCCGGCCCGGCCGCGCATCCAGTCGTGCGCTTCTTCCAGCCCGTCCAGGCTGATGGTCAGCGCACCCAGGCCGGCCGCCATCAGTTTCCGGTGCATCGCCTCGTCATAGAACCAGCCGTTGGAGACGATGCTCCAGCCCACGCCACGCTGTCGCAGCGCTTTGCCTATTTCGGCGATATCGGGGCGCAGCAGCGGCTCGCCGCCCGTCAGGATCACGGTGAAAGGACGGGCGCGCTCCGCCGCGGGAATGGTTTCGAACGCCCGCAGGAAGTCCTCCAGGGGCATATCCACGTCACGGCTCGCCGCAAAACAATCACTGCCGCAATGGCGGCAGTGAAGGTTGCAGCGGGTCGTGCACTCCCAGAACAGGTAGTTGAGTTCGTGCACCGCCGTCTCGTTGGCGCGGAAGGCGCGGTGGAGCAGTTTTCCGATCATTCGGCGCTTTCCTCCGTCCCTTCCTGAAGGACTTCGCCAGCCTGGCCGGCATCCTGCAGGGCCTCGTCGACGACTTCCGTCTCGGGAGCCGCCAGGTAGTCTTCCTCCGGTGCCGTCATCGGCGTGCCGTAGCAGGCCTGGAAGACGAACAGCGCCGTCGTGAGCGAAAGGCCTTTCAGGCCACGGTGGATCCACTTTCTCATATCGCGTAAGGGATTTTCTGCAAGATAAGAAAAAAATAGATACCTTTGCGCACGATGGAGCAGAATCCTGATATCCGCGAGCTATTCCACTTTCACTACCGGCCGCTCTGCCTGTACGCGCTGCATTATCTGAAAGATGCGGACGCCGTGGAGGACGTGGTCCAGGAGGCTTTCACCGCCTGGTGGCAGAAAGGGGACGTTGCGGACAATGCAAGGGCCTACCTCTACGCCATTGTCCGCAACCGCTGCATCGACATCCTGCGGCGCCAGGGCCGGCAGGCGGAACAACTGCTGCCCGAAGACGCCGCCGGCGCCATCAGCGACGAAGAAGCCGTGGATCGCTCGGCGCTGGAGGCCCGGCTCTGGGAAGCGGTGGACCGGCTGCCCGCCAAACGGCGCGAGCTCTTGCTGATGAGCAAGCGCGACGGCCTGAGCTACGAACAGATTGCGGAAGCCACCGGCCTGTCCGTCAACACCGTACGCAACCAGATCAGCCGGGCTCTTCAAAGCCTGCGCAACAGCGCGGACAGCATCCTGGATTTCATCCTTTTATTCCCCACTCTTCCGCTGGCCTGATTTTTTTCAGCAGGCAAATGGTACTTTTTTCGGAATCCTGCGTCATAGGGGCAGAAACGATTCCGAAATGAAAGAAATCCAAGAAGATATCCTGCGCTTCGTCGCGCAGAATTGGAAAGCGGGACGCTTCGGGCCCAAACAGGCCTGGCGGCGTTTCCGCGCCACCGAGGAAGCCGCCGAACCGGCTCGGCGCCCCGCCTTCGGCCGCCCAGTATGGGGCTATGCCCTCGTGTGCGCCCTCGCCGCGCTGGTCCTGGGCCTGTTCCTGTTCCGTCCGGCGCCCCGGACCGTCATTCCTGCCGCAGCGGGCGTGCAGGCCGTGGTCCTGCCCGACGGTTCCCGGGCCACCCTCGCCCCCGGCGCCACGCTCTCCTTCCGCCGCCACGGCTTCGGCCGGCGCGACCGGTCCGTCAGCCAGACGGGGAAAGTCTTCTACGCCGTGGTCCGCAACGAGGCGGTTCCCTTTGAGATTACGGCAGACAAAGGTTTCGTGCGTGTCCTGGGCACGCGCTTCCAGGTCGAGACGGACAGCCTGGGCACGGCCGTGGATGTCGTGGACGGCCGCGTGCTCTTCGCCGCCGCCCCCTCCGGAGCCCGGAAAAGCGTCCGCGAGGAGGACGGCGTGATCCTGACCCGCGGGATGCATGCCGAACTCGCCCCGGGTGCCACGGTCCCGGGCCTGTCGGAGGCGGAGAGCGCCAATCCCGCCGCCTGGGCCACCCACGTTTTCCGTTATGAAAACACCCCGCTGGAAGAAGTCCTGCACGAACTCTCCAGCCATTTCGGGCGCACCCTCCGCACGGATGCCCACGACCGCCGCCTGACGGGCGAATTTGAAGGCGAAGAACTCGACGAAATCGTATCCCTGATCGAGTCCGCACTCGACATCCACATTGTAATCGACTGACTATGAAAAGAATCATCTCATTCCTGCTATTTCTGTTTTTTCTGCTTCCGGCCACGGCGCAGGACAAGCTGTCCGTCCGGATGGAGCAACTGCACACGCAATACAAGATCAATTTCCTGTACGACGCTTCCCTGCGAGGCGTCCTCGATGCTCCCCGGAAACTTCCGGAACTGCCTGCCACGCTGCCCCTGGAAGATGCCCTCCGACAGACTTTCGAGGGCAGCGGCATCTCCTGGCAGTTGCGCGGCCGCAACGTCGTGCTAAAAGCCGCCCCGGCGCAGCCGGCCACCCCGCGCGGACGCCGCGTCACCCTCAGCGGCTACATCACCGACGCCACTTCGGGCGAACCCCTGATCGGGGCCGGCATCCTGACCGGAACGGTCGGCACCGTCACCAACGAATTCGGTTTCTACTCCCTCCCGCTGCCAGCCGGAAGTTATCATTTCAGGATTTCGCATCTGGGTTTCAGCCAGCAGGATATCACACTTGACCTGCAGCGGGACTCCACCCTCAGCTTCGCCCTGGCCGGAAACGCCGAACTCGCAGCCGCCCGCATCGTCTCCCGCAAGGACGCAGGCCTGCAGTCCGTCTATCCCGGCTCTGTCGAGATGCCCCTGATCAAGATCCTTTCGACGCCCACCCTGCTGGGCGAGCCGGACGTCCTCAAGGGCCTGCAGCAGTTGCCCGGCATCCAGTCCGGGATGCAGGGTTTCACCGGGCTGCATGTGCGCGGCGGCGGCGCCGAGGAGAACCTCGTGATGCTCGACGGCATCCCCCTGTACGGGATCGACCACATGCTGGGGCTCTTCTCCGTCTTCCAGCCGGACGCCATCAAGGACGTGACGCTCTACAAGGGTGCCTTCCCCGCCCGCTACGGCGGCCGCATCTCCAGCGTCGTGGACGTGCGGACCAACGAAGGCAACCTCCGGCAGACCGAGGGTTCCTTCACCGTCGGCACCACCAGCGAGCGCTTCCACATCGAAGGCCCCATCGTCCGGGACCGGCTCAGCTATTCTATCAGCGCGCGTGCGCTGCACTCCCTGCTGGTCAGCCCGATCCTGGCGCTGGCACTCAAGAACCTGGACGAAAAGGTCAACTTTTTCTATTATGACCTGAATGCCAAGCTCAACTGGATCCTCTCCGACAAAGACCGGATGCACCTGATGCTGTACCACGGTAACGACCACCTCTTCATAGACGGCCGCTACGAGAGCCGCTTCACGGCCGGAGGCGTTTCCAGTTTCCGCGAGGACCATTCCGTCCTGCGTGCCAACTGGGGCAACACGGTCGCCGCCCTGCGCTGGAACCACCTGTTCGGCAGCCGCCTGCACGCCAGCACGACCGCCGCTTTCAACCGCTACGGGACGGGATTCCGTTTCGATGACGACGAATACCATTCGGGAATGACGCAGCCGATGGCCTTCGCCCTGCGATACGCCTCCGGCATCCGCGACTGGAGCCTGCGGACCGATTTCGACTGGACCCCGGCTCCGGAGCACCTGGTCCGTTTCGGCGCCGGCTGGACCCACCACCTCTACCGCCCGGCCGTCATGGATGTCACGCAACCGGACGAAGGGAGCGGGCAGCAGACCTACCGCCTGGTGGACAACGACGACTACCCGGGAACGGAGAGTTTCGTGTACGCCGAAGACAATTTCCAGGTCTCGGAGCACCTTTCCGTCAATCCCGGACTCCATCTCGCATGGTTCCGGACCCAGGGGCGGGACTATCTCTCGCTGCAGCCCCGCCTCTCGCTCCGCTACGCCCCGGGCGGGGGCTGGGCCGTCAAGGCCGCCTATGCCCGCATGGGCCAGTACGTCCACCAGCTGACCGCCTCCACCCTGACCCTGCCCCTGGACCTGTGGTGCCCAGTCACGGCGGACATCCCGCCCGTGACCTCGGACCAGTACAGCCTCGGCGCCTACTGGGACGGTCTGCCGGGCTGGGAGTTCTCCGTCGAGGGCTACCTCAAGCGGATGGACAACCTGCTCGCCTACCGCGACGGTTCGCTGCTCATCCTCAACAACAACCGCTGGGAAGAGCAGGTATCCGTCGGGCAGGGCCGCGCCCGCGGCATCGAATTCCAGGTGGCCCGGACCCGCGGCAAGACGACCGGATCCCTCTCCTACACGCTTGCCCGGAGCACCCGCCGTTTCCCGGACGGCAGCATCAACCTGGGACAGGAGTTCCCGGACAAATATGACCGCCGGCACACCGTCAACCTCTTTGTCAGCCACCGTTTCTCGGAGAAATGGGACCTCACGGCAGACTGGTATTTCGCCACCGGCGGCGCTGCCTCGCTCCCCCTGCGCCAGACAGAGATCCCCTACTACGCGAGCTCCAAAGAAGACGGCTTCCGGAGGTATCCCCAGACGGTCTCTGCCGACTACACCGCAGGCCGCAACAACTTCCGGCTCCCGCCCACCCACCGGCTCAACCTGGGTCTCCGCCTGCACCGCCGCACCCGCCGCGGCAACGAAGCCCTCTGGACCTTCACGCTCTACAATGCCTACAATTCGATGACGCCCGACCTGGTCATGCTCTGGACGGACTACAGCCAGGACGATCGTGGACGGCAATACCTCCGCGCCATCACCTACCTGCCCATCCTGCCGGCCGTCAGTTACACCTGCCAATTCTGAAACGATGAAAACAAGGATCCTGCCCATATTCCTCCTCCTGACGGCCCTGACGGCCCTGACCGCCTGCGACCGCGAACTGCCCTTCCCGGCCTCGGAAGGCGAACTGATCGTCCTGAACGCCCTGCTCTCCACGGACGAGCCGGAGCACACTGTCTATCTCTCCGTATCCTCCCCCGAATCGGGCAACCGGCCCCTCACCGATGCACAGGTCCTCTGTACGGTCGGAGACGGCCTCGCCGTCCGGGCGACGGAGATTTCCTCCACGTCCTCCCTCCAGAAATCCGCCCAATACAGCTTCGAGGCGCAGATCCGCCCGGGCGACCGGGTGCGGATCGATGTGGAGGGGGCTGGGATGCGTGCCGTGGCGCAGACCGTCGCGCCGCAAGCCCCCCTGCCCGCCACCGCGGACACCCTGACCCGCGACGGACGGATGCATTTCACCCTGCATGTCCAGGGACGTCCGGACCAGGCGGATTACTGGCAGCTGCGACTCTCTCTCCGGAAACAATACCGGATCGATTATTGCTGGCGGGACCGGAACCCGTATCCGGAAGACGAGCATTTCGAATTCACGCCCGGCATGTACATCAACACGAGTGAAAGTGAGTCCGAGCAGGAACTGCCCCTCGATCCGGGCGAAGATCCCATCCTCAACGACGGCTATACGCCGCAGGACGTGATCGACCGCTATTACAACACCAACGCGGGCTTCCTCTTCGAATTTTCCCCGGTCAACAAAACGCGGATCTTCACCGACCGCCGCTTCGCCGGCGACGGCGCCGACGTGCAGTTTTCAACGGACTCCACGCCGCTTATCAACTCCGAATACGGACAGGCAAGGGACTGGATGGTACGTTACCACTACCATTGCACCCGCACGCTCACCGTCCGCCTGCTGGCCCTGGACGAGGGTGCCTATGCCTACCTGGACGCCATCAACCGGGAGAAATCCCGGAACGGCTTCAACTACCTCCTGGTCGAGCCGGTCATCTTCCCGACCAATGTGGAAGGAGGCCTGGGCTTCCTGTCCGTCGCCTCCGCGACCCGGCTGGACCTGGAGTTTCCGGACATCGACATCGAAGACTGGTAGCGGACCGCTATTGACAATCAGCGATCGCTTAGAGCGCGGGGATGGCCTGCTTCGGGGCGAGCACGTCGTGCACCGGCCCGTTGATTTTACAGTACTTCATTCACATCTTTAATCGCCTGCGCGCACTCTTCTACGACTGTATCCAGCGTAGCACCGAACCTGGTAGCCAGAATGGTTCTGGCCTCCTCCAGGCTGACGGATTTGACCCCTACAGGCGGCGGATTGCCCAAGCCCTCGAGGATGCGGATCTTGGCCATCAGGCTCGTGTAGTCCAGTTTGGCGCCCTTGGCGGCCGCCGCCTCGATGCGGGGCACCAGGATGCGGTTGAACTGCTTGACATTCTGCCGGACGCCCTCTTCGATCAACGCTTCACCGTAGCCCAGCACGTGCAGGGCCTCTTCCTTGTAGCCGTACTTGAGCAGCTGTTCAGCCGTCTCGTGCGCCTTCATGCCCTGCTGCATCCATTCCTGGCACTTGTGGACATAGGTCTGCGCGATGCGGTCCGGATCGACGAGTTTCTCCGTCTGGCGGGCCTTGTCGATGATGCGGGTCAGGTCGTCGCCATAGGATTCGAGGCCGTATTTACCGTTCACAACGGCCTGGTCGGCCTTGAGGAGCGTCTTCATGCGCTCAAGCCGGTCCGCCGGGATGAACTTGTACTGCATTTCGTTGAAGGCCTCGGAATAAGCATCCTCCATCAACTGCTCGCTCAGGTCGGTCCACTTCCCGCCCGCCTTCTTGCGGATCTGGTAAGTCACGTCGCGGTCTGCGCCGATCTTCTTGCCCAGGCTCAACAGTTCGCTGTCGTTGCCCGTGGCACCCTTGAACACCTGGAGCTCGTACTGGTTCATGTCGACGCCCCTGGCCTTGAGCTTTTCGGTCAGCCGCTTCAGTACTTTGGGATCGAGTTCGTTGTACATCTGCTGCATCTGGGCGTTGAAGTTGGCCCGGAGCATGTCGGAAGGGGAATTGCGCAGGAGATTCTGCGCGGTCTTATTGCCCTGAAGGGCCAGCGTGGCGCGGCGCATCTCCTCCTGCGTAGCCGTGGGATTGTTCATTACGCGCTTGAACTCGTCCAGGATCTTCTGCGCGTCCTCCCGGGCCACCTTGGCGGCCTCCTGCCGGAGCTTGGACTTCGAGCCGGACACCAGCGTATCGGCATTCTTGCGGACGCCGTCGATGGCATCGTCGGCCAATTCCTTGGCTCCCTTGAGGGTGTCCTTTACCTTTTGGCCGGCCTTGCCGATCTTGTCGGCCGACGGACCGCTGCTGAAGGGCGGGCGCTCGGCGAGCGTGGCATTGATCTTGGCGTTGTGCACGGCCTTCTGGGTGCTGGCTCCGATCTGCTTGGTTCTGGCACCCATCTGCTTGAGCTTGTCCGCCCGGGCCGCCCGCCATTGCTTGATCTTGCTGAAGCCTTTGCCGAGCCCGGCGAAGAGCAGCTCCATCGCGATGATCTTCACGCTGACCTGCGCAAAGCCGCCCCATACACTGTCACCGCCATTGTCAACGTATTCCTTCATCTCCGCCAGGGCGCTTATGGGCGTCAGCACGATCTCGGACGCGCCGCCGGTCACGATGCCCAGGCCGATCCGGCAGATGATGACCGGGATGGAGCGGTCCATCGCCGCGATGGTGGCCATGGCTGCGTCGAAGTCCTCATCTTCCGGCGAAACGCTCTGTTTGACGGCAAAATAGGTCCCGATCTCCCCGCTCGCATACTGCTTGAATATCTTCATGATATTCTCGTAGTCCCGGTCGTCGAAGCCGAAGACCTTGTCGTGGCCCTCGAGCATCACGGTCAGTTTGTAGAAAAGCGGACGCAACTCCGCAAAGCGGGTGTCCATCAAGATCTTCCGGCGTAGGTCGGTCAGTTGCTCCTCGCGTCTGAGGTCTTCGTTGTCGTAACGGGCATAGGCCCGCATCACGTCTCCTCCGGGCGGGACCTCCACCTCACGGTAGGGTTGGGAGTTCACCGGAACGCGCAGTTCCTGCTTAAACACCTGGCCGTGCCAGGTCATCGTGACCGTGACCTTGGCGAAGCTGCGGTTGGGCGGGACGAGGAAGCCGCCGGTGGGCACGATGACCCCGTAGAAGGACCCGTCGGGCATCCCGCCGCGGAACTCGTAGCGGAACTTCAGCAGTTCGCAGGGCGAAGGGACGTTCTTTCCTTCGAAATCCCGGAAGAAGAAATGCTCGTACTGCACGAAATCGCCGAGCGTGGGCACGTAGTCCCCCTGCTTCTCCGTAAAGAGCATACTGCCTTCGAAATCGTCTTCGAAGGTAAATACCGGGTCTTTGTCCGGAAAGACGGGACCGATCCTGCCTTCGTTCTGAGGATCGCTGTCATCCACGACGATCAGCTGCATGTCCACCCGGCTCTCGGCGGGCTTGAGCCGCCGCTTGTTGCCGATGGGCGGCAGGATGTCGTGGTTGGGTGTGCTCTCCAGTTCGACGAGGAAGCCCTTGAGGGCGCGCAGCTCCACCCGCATGCCCAGGTGGATGCGGTTGATCTTGAAACTCTCCGCCACCTCCGGGCGATCTCCGCCGGGCTTCACCCGGATGGTGCAGGTATAGCTTTCCACCGTACCAGGCAACTCCGTCGCCTCGCCGTGTTCGGTGAGGTTGATGCGGAAAACGTCCGGATCGTCGTTGCTCTGCTCGAGTTCGGCCGAGAAGTGCTGAAATCCCCGTTCATCCAAAGTCACCTCCAACCCATCCGGATTCGTGGCGGCGCCCCAGAGGCGGAATTCCATGAAGAGGGTCTTGCCCTGCCCGGCTGCGAAACTGATCTCCGGCTCCACGAGGATGGCGGGGGCATCGATCACCTGAAAGACAATCGTATTCAGGAACCGTCCCTGCGGGGATACGAAATTGAAGGTCACAGCCGCATCTTCAGGAACTTCATTCGCAAGCGTAGGCGCCGCACTGACCATCGCATGGGAATAATTGCCGTCAAATCCGGGTCTTGAAAGGCTGATATTGCGCGACGGAGAAATCCTGATCTGTTTAGAAAGGTCGGGCCGCTGCACGACGATTCCGTCAGCCGTGGTTTCTTCAATCCGTGCTCCCACCTTCACGGGAGGATCTCCATAAACGAGCGAGTTTCCTATATCCTTCCAGACAATCATCCTGAAGGTGCTGTGAGGTCTGGTCTTGTTGTCCTTGTTCTTGTTTTTCTTCTTCTTTCTGGCTATACCGGTACCGATCAGCGTAATGGCTGCAATGGGAAGAATGTATCTCCAGGGGATCTCCGTACCATCATCTTCCCCCACCTCATCGGACGCATCCTGTGTTACTGCTGTAACGTCACTGTCGAAGATATAGAATTTCGCATAGTTGCCGTCCCCGGTAACCACCCCGTCCGGCCGGACAAAGTTTCCGACACATACCACATATAGTCCGTCGTAGGACTTATCGAATGGTATCTGGATGGATGCTGAAACGGATGCCGCCTCAGTGCTTCCGCCATTATCGACCCGTTTGATAACCGCCTTGTCCAACAGCCACTTGCCTTTCACAACAGGAATGGCCTGAATGGTCAGGCGATTGGTATGGGGATAAAGAGAAGTGGGCGGTGTATTATTTGTTGCCGATATCTTGACTGCCCTGCCCCTGAGGGGAGAAGCTGAGTAGATATGCATGCCCGGGACGATGTTTGGATTGTAAACAAATGCTTTCTCCCCGTCCTCATAATGTCCCAGTTCTCCCTGCATTTCCCTGTATTTGACAAAGATTTCATCCGCCGCAGGATCAGTCAGTCTCCCGGGGAACAGGACAAAGTTGTTGTCATCCTCGAGACTGGAAGATCTGTCCCATTTGAGCGTCAGATAATAAGTCCCTACGCCCGAAACGGAATACTGCAGACTGCTTGAACCCTTGATGTTCCGGGAAACACAGCCCTCGATTGTCTCTCCCCATAAAACAAACGGGCAGAGCAATAAGGACAGAATCGCGAAACTGATACCGGCACGCTTCATGCGGCAATAGCTGCTATATCAACTTCTGGATTGGCTCCTTCGGGGCCAGCACGTCGTGCACCGGCCAGGACTTCGCCTCGGCCAGGGTGAACGGGACGGTTTGGCGCAGGTCGCGGGAGCTGGCGCCGAAGGCGACGGCGTACTCGCCGGCGGCGGCCTCCCAGGCGGAGGTTCCCTCGTTGAAGGAAGCCAGGCCGTAGGCGTCCACCTTCACGGTCACCACCTCGCTCTCGCCCGGCTGCAGTTCGCGCGTCTTGGCGTAAGCCTTGAGTTCGCGCACCGGCTTGTCCAGGCCGCCCGCAGGGGCGCTCACGTACAGCTGCACGACCTCCTTGCCGGCCACGTTTCCGGTGTTGGTCACCTTCACGGAAGCCTCGAAGCCGTCACCGGCCGCCTTCACGGCGGGCTCGGAGTAGTCGAACGAGGTGTAGCTCAGGCCGTAGCCGAAGGGATAGGAAACGGCCAGGCCCTTCTTGTCGAACCAGCGGTAGCCCACATAGATGTCTTCGGCATAGACCGTACGGTCCACGTCCTTCTGCCCGATGTCCTCGCGGCGGTTGATGAAATACACCCCCGTGTCGGCGTCGATCGGGAAGTTAGCGGAGGAACCGGCGTCCATCAGGTTCACCGGGAAGGTCATCGGCAGGCGCCCGGAAGGGCTCTGCTTGCCGGTGAGGATGTCGGTGACGGAGTTGCCGCCCTCCTGCCCCGCCTGCCAGGCCAGCAGCACGGCGTCCGGGAGGTTCTTCCAGGAAGCGGTCTCGATGACGCCGCCGATGTTCAGCACCACGATGACTTTCTTGCCGGCGCGGTGGAAGGCGGCGGTCACGTCCTGCAGGAGCTTGCGTTCCTTGGCGGAGAGGGAGAAGTCGGCGGCCGTGCGGTCGAAAAATTCGCCGGAGTTACGGCCGAAAGTAATGATAGCCAGGTCGTTGGCCTTGGCGGAAGCGGCCAGCTCCGAAGCAGCGGGGACCAGCTCGGACGGACGCGGAACCGGATAGAAGGCGGACGTGCCGTCATCCGGCAGCGAGGCCTTGAATGTGGCCGCCTCGTCGGCGATGTGCTTCAGGTAGGCGTCCTTCTTGCTCTCATCGACCGTGAAGCCTGCGTTCTTGAGGCCGTCCAGCAGGGACACGGTGTAGGCGCGGTTGACGTTGCCGGAGCCGGTACCTCCCGGAATGAAGTCGTAGGAGGTGCAGCCGAACAGGGCCACCTTGCCGCTGCCCTTCAGGGGCAGCACACCCTTGTTCTCCAGCAGGACCATGCCCTCAAGCGCACTTTGGCGCGTCACGGCGGCATGGGCGGTCAGGTCGGGTTCGTTGCTGTAGGCATAGCCCTTCATCTTGGGGCTGCGGAGCACGAGTTCGAGCCCGCGGCGCACGCACACGTCCAGTTCGGCTTCGCTGAGCGAGCCGTCCTTCAGGGCGGTCATGATCTGCTCGAACTGCCTGTCCGTGCCCGGCTGGAGCATGTCATTGCCGGCCGCGATCTGCGCCGCACCGTCGTCACCGCCGAACCAGTCGGTCATCACGAGACCCTTGTAGCCCCACTCGTCACGCAGGACGGTGGTGATCAGGTCCCGGCTCTGGGAGGTGTAGGTGCCGTTGATCTTGTTATAGGAGGACATCACCGTCCACGGGTCGGATTCCTTGACCGTGATCTCAAAGCCCTTGAGGTAGATCTCGCGCTGGGCGCGGCGGCTGATTACGGCGTCGTTGCCCGTGCGGTTGGTCTCCTGGTTGTTGTAGGCGAAATGCTTGATGGACGTACCCACGTCGTTCTTCTGGACGCCGCGCACGTAGGCGGCCGCCGTCTTCCCGGCCACGACCGGATCCTCGGAATAATACTCGAAGTTGCGTCCGTTCAGCGGGTTGCGGTGGATGTTGAGGGCCGGGGCCAGATACACGTCGGCGCCGTACTCATGCACCTCCTCGCCCATCGCGGTGCCCACCTGCTCCACGAGCTCCTGGTTCCAGGTGGAGGCGAGCAGGGTCCCGATCGGGAAGTGGGTGCAGTAGTAGGTGCGGGTCTCGCCCTCGCGGGTCGGGTCGATGCGCAGGCCGGCGGGGCCGTCGGCGAGCACGATGGAGGGAATGCCGAGGCGCTCGATAGGATAGGTCGTGCCGGCGGCGCCGGGCACGATCTTCTTGGTGGCGCCGATGGTGGCGGCGGCTCCTTCATCGCCAAATCCGGCCATGCCGGTGCCGATTACGAAGTGGGCCTTCTCTTCCAGGGTCATCGCCTTCAGGACCCGGTCCACGGAGGCCTTCCCCAACTGCGGTTCGCCGCCCTGACAGGCAGCGAACATGGCAGCGGAGGCGGCAACAAACAGTACTTTCTTCATATTTAATTGATTATTTGCGCGTTACTTTAATCTCCTTGAGCGGCTCATTGAGTTTGAACAGGTCGTTCACCGGCCAGGACTGCGCCTTCTTGAGCTTGTAGTCCACCGTGGCGCGGATGTCCTCGACGCTGGCGCCGAACTGCACCCGATAGGTCCCGGCGGGAGCCTCCCAGGCGGAGTTCGCGTCGTTGAAGGAAGCGATGCCGTAGTTGTCCACATTCATCGTGAGGGTCTGGCTCTCGCCCGGCTTGAGTTCACGGGTCTTGGCGAAGGCCTTCAGTTCGCGGGCGGGCTTGTCCAGTCCGGCCTCGGGGGCGGTCACGTACAGTTCGACCACTTCCTTGCCGGCGACGGCACCCGTATTGGTCACGGTAATGCTGGCCTCGAAGCCGTTCGCCGTCGCTTTCACGGTCGGCCTGGCATAGGCGAAGCTGGTGTAGCTGAGGCCGAATCCGAACGGATAGGAGACCTCCTTGCCGACGGTGTTGAAGTAGCGGTAACCCACGTAGATGCCTTCCTCGTAGTTGGTGTAGTCCACGTCCTTGACCGGCTGCTGCGGGCCGCGTCCGTAGCCCTGGTTCTGCGGACGGGTGTAGTTATACGGGAAGTTGGCGGAGGACGGGTGGTCCATGAAGTTCACCGGGAAGGTCATCGGGAGCTTGCCGGACGGGTTCACCTTGCCGGTCATCACATCGGCCACGGCGTTCGCGCCCTCCTGGCCCGGAGACCACGGCAGGATGATCGCGTCCACGCTGTTCTTCCAGGAGTTGGTCTCGATCACGCCGCCGATGTTCAGCACCACGACCACCTTCTTGCCGCGGGCGTGGAAGGCGGTGCTCACGTCGCGGAGCAGTTCGCGCTCGATGCCGGTCAGTTCGAAGTCGTCGATCTGGCGGCGGTCGGCGCCCTCGCCGGCGTTGCGGCCGAGCACGATCACGGCCACGTCGTTGGCGCGCGCCTCGTTCTCGATGGCGTTCGCGGGGATGGCGATCTCGGCCAGCTTGCGGCGGCTGAACCAGTTGCTGGTCGCGCCGGCAAGCGCCTGCTGCGCCTTGTCGTAGCCGATGAAGGCCTTGTAGTAGTCTGCGAGGTTCTTGTCCAGGGTGAAGCCGGCCCCGGCCAGCGCCTCCTCCATATTCACGACATAGGCCTTGTTCACGTCGCCGGAACCGGTGCCGCCCGCCACGAAGTCGATGGCGGAGATGCCGTACAGGGCCACCTTCTCATTGCCCTTCAACGGCAGCGCGCCCTCGTTGCGCAGCAGGACCATGGACTCGCCGGCGGCCTCGCGGGCCACCTGGGCGTGGGCCTTCAGGTCGGGCTTGTTGGAGAAGCGGTACTGCTTGAAGGAAGGGGTCTTCACGATGTACTCGAGCATGCGGCGGACGTTGCGGTCCACGTCCTTGATGTCCAGGCTGCCGTCCTTCACGCCCGCGATGATGCGGTCGATCTCGTTCTGGTTGCCCGGCTCCATCAGGTCGTTGCCGGACCAGGCGGACTTCACGGTGCCGGCCTTGTTGCCCCAGTCGGTCATCACGATGCCCTTGTAGCCCCACTCGTCGCGCAGGATGGTGGTAAGCAGGTCCTTCTTCTGCTGGGTGTACTCGCCGTTGAGCTTGTTGTAGGAGGACATCACCGTCCAGGGAGCGGACTCCTTGACGGCGATCTCGAAGTTCTTGAGGTAGATCTCGCGGAGGGCCCGCTCGCTGATGCGGGCGTCGTCCTCGTTGCGGTTGGTCTCCTGGTTGTTGGCGGCGTAGTGCTTGATGGAGGTGCCCACGTCGTTCTTCTGGATGCCGCGCACATAGGCGGCGGCCATCTTGCCGGACAGGAGCGGATCTTCGGAGAAATACTCGAAGTTGCGTCCGCAGAGCGGGTTGCGGTGGATGTTCATGCCCGGGGCGAGCAGCACGTCCACGCCGTATTCGTGGACCTCGTTGCCCATCGCGTCGGTTACCTTCTCCACCAGCGCGGTGTCCCAGGAACTGGCGAGCAGCGTACCCACCGGGAAGCCGGTGCAATAGAAGGTCTGGGAGGCTCCCTCGCGGGTAGGCTGGATGCGCAGGCCGGCGGGGCCGTCGGCCAGGACAGTGCCCGGGATGCCGAGGCGCTGGATGGGCCGGGTGTTGCCGGCGGCGCCGGGCACCTGGTGGGCGGTTCCGGAAGTGACGCCGTTCACCATGGCGGCGCGGGCGCCGCCGACCAGCAGGGTGGCTTTCTCTTCCAGGGTCATCGCGGCAAGGACCTCATCGATGTTGTCCTTGCGGAGCTGGGGCTGCGCCAGCGCGGACAGGGTCATCAGTCCGGTGGCGGCAATCAGGAATAATCTCTTCATACTGTTATCGTTTCGTGTTGGTATTATGTGCTTATCGGATTTTAGCGGCGAGTTCGCGGATGCGCACCATGTGCTGCGGGATGCTGATGTGCTGCGGGCACTTCGGCAGGCAGGCATTGCAGCCGACGCAGGCGTCCGCCCGGATGGCCTTGTCCTGGCCCTCGTAGAGCTTCAGGAAGGCGTTCCGCTTGTCGGCGACGTCCTTGCGGGAAACGTCCGTCGCGAGCAGGGCGTCGCTGGCGCTGTTGAAAATCTTGAAATTGCCGGGGATGTCCACGCCGGCCGGGCAGGGCATGCAGTAGGAACAGGCCGTGCAGGGAATCTGACCCTTGGACTTGTACAGGTCGGCGACGGTGAGCATGAAGGCCCGCTCCTCCTCGTCGAAGGGCTTGAAGCCCGTGAACAGGGAAACGTTCTCCTTGAGCTGCTCCATGTTGGACATGCCGCTCAGGGTCACCATCACGCCGGGCAGCGAGCCCACGAACGTGAGCGCATTGGCAGCCGGCGTCAGGTCGGGATGACGCTCGCGCATCACGGCCGCGACGCCCTCGCTGACGTTCGCCAGGGCGCCGCCCTTCACCGGCTCCATCACCAGCACAGGGATGCCCTTGCCTACCAGGTAGTTGTACAGGAACTCGGAAGTGGTCACGCTCCCGCCGCCGGAGCCCCAGCCGCGGGACATCTCCTTCCAGTCCACGTAGTTGAGCTGGATCTGGACGAAGTCCCAGTCGTAAAGGTCCACCAGGGCCGGGAGTTCGGCGTTGCTGCCGTGGAAGGAGAAGCCCAGGTGCCTGATGCGGCCGGCAGCCTTCTGCTGCTTCAGCCACTCGAACAGTTTATTGTCGCCGAAACGGGACTTGAAGCCGTTGATGTTCTGCAGGTTATGAAGGAGGAGGAAATCCACGTACTGTACCTGCAGGTTCTTCAGGGAGGTCTCGAACATCTCCTTGCCTGCGGCGAGCGTGGCCGGGCCGTTCATGTTGGAGATCTTGGTCGCGATCTTGAAGGACTCGCGCGGGTGGCGGCTGAGGGCCCGGCCCGTCACCACTTCGGACTCGCCATAGGCGGGCGCGGTATCGAAATAATTGACGCCGTGGGCGATGGCGTAATCCACCATCGCGTTCACGGCCTCCTGGTCCAGCGGCTGGTGACGGCCGAAGCCCCCGCCTCCGCCGGAGCGCGTGGGAAGTCGCATGCAGCCCAGGCCGAGCATGCCGAGGGTCTCCCCCATCTTGTCCCAGGTACGGGTGTCGATCTTCGACCCCTCGGGAGCTTCCTTCCAGGGAGCGGAGAGGGGCGGTGTAGCGGCTGCGGCGGGCGTACCGAGCGAACGGAGGAGCGGGCCGCCTGCGGCGAGCCCCATGCCGGCGAAGAACAGGCCTTTGAGGGCCTCGCGGCGGGTCATTTTATCATCCATGAGATTATCGGTTAATTGGTTATATAAATATCCCTATTACTGAAGGCTTACTGCCGCACGGGCCGGATGGTCAGCGTCCGGCTGATGGCGGTGGGGAAAACCCGGTAGGCGACGAGGATGCCGCGCGAAGTGTCGCCCACGCCGCTGGTGGCATAGTCCAGGTTGAGCGTGATGTCATCCGCCTTCTGCAGCTGATACTGGTACACGGCCTTCGTCAGGTTGTCCGTCGTATACGGATAGGCATTGAAGGCGAAGGGCTCGTTCATCGAGAACTCGACGCCCCGGCCGTCTTCGCCCGTCAGCCGGACCCAGCGGTTGTCGGTCCGCAGGCCGTAGTCCTGCGGGATCAGGTACGGCTCATACATTTCGTCCACCGTCTCCTGCCAGGTGCCGATCCGGTAGCCTGTCTTCCGGTCCGGATAATTGGCCTGCGGTCCGCGGCCCAGCCAGGAGACCCGGTCCAGGTCGCGCTTCAGGCCCATCGTCACGCCCACGCGCGGCAGCCACGCGGGCATGCTGCCCTGCGGACGCACGGTATGCTCCACCGTGAGCGTCCCCGCACCGTCGATCCGGTAGAGGAGCATCTCCTCGAAGCCGTTGTAGGACATGCCGGAGATGTAGGCGTCCAGTTGGGTCATGTTGCTGCCCAGCACCGACAGGTCGCGGACCTCCACGAGCACGGAGCCGTCCGCCTCGCGGGCGTTGACACGGACGGGGACGAACCGGACGCGGTCCAGCCCGGCGGCATAGTAATGCGAGGCCAGCACCTGCCCGTGGCCGATGCTGCCGTAACCCTCGACCGAAGCCCGGCCGGCGGACATGCCGTTCCAGCCGTCCAGTTCGTTGGCAAGCGGCGCACGCCAGACATTGAGCGAGAGCGGACGCGTCAGGACCTCCCGGCCGTCGTAGATGATCGAGACCAGGCGGCCGTCGGCGTCGAAGGTATAGGCGAAGCCCTCCCCTTCGGCGACGGTCCTGTCCCCGTCACGGCGCAGCGTGGCCCTGCCCCGGACGGGCGCGGGCGCGGCCGGCGTGTACCAGGAGGCCAGTTCGAACTGCTCCCAGGCCACTTCATGCCCGGCCGGGGCCCAGCGCTGCGCATCGCGGAGCCGGACGCTCAGGGTCAGATAATAGTGCTTGCCGGCTTCCAGGCCGCTGTGCTGCAGCGGAATCCGGACGGTCCGGGCCGCCTGCGGGGCGATGCGCTCGGCGATCACGCCCTGCTGCACCACCTTTCCGTCCGCTGAAAGCTCCCAGCAGGTCTCGTAAGCGGAATTGTCCGTATAGTACTGCCAGTTGCGGATTTCCACCGCCCCCGTCTCATCCACCAGGGTGAAGGCGAAGGGCTGGGTGGACTTCTTCATCTGCCACATCTCGGGCTGGGGCGTGCGGTCGGGCCAGATGCTGCCATAGGTGCGGGCGCCGGCGCCGTAGGTCCAGAAATGGCCCTCGTCCGTCTCGCCCTCGAAGTCAAGCCAGAGCACCGACTTCGCCGGATCGAAGCCGGCTCCGGGCTGCACGGCCTCGGCGAAGACGCCGACGTTGTCGATCAGCGCGTCGCAGACATAGTCCCGGATGTCCTGTCCGCCGATTTCCTCGTTGCGGCCGATGCACAGGGACAGCGGCAGGTTGCGGATCCGGCCGGAGGCGGCCTGGGAAGCCAGTTCCCGCCCGTCCACGTACAGTTTCATCCCGGCGCCGTCATAGACCGCCGTCACGTTGTGCCAGCGGTTCTCCCAGTCCTCGGGAAGCGGAGCGTCCAGCGTGACGGTACGGCCGTTGTCGATATAGAATTCCAGCCGGTCGCGCCGCTGGCGCAGCCCGAACTGGTGGGCGCCCTTGGTGATGAAGTATCCGCCGCTGCGGTTGAACCTGCGCGGCAGCACGTCCAGCGTAAGCGTCAGTTTGTCGCCCGCAATCTCCACGTTGTCAGCGCGGTAGACCTGCACCCACTGATCCTGCTTGTTCAGGTCCAGCGCCAGGCCGGTGGGGCCCTTTACCAGCTTCGCCTGCCCCATGATGTGGGCCGGCGTATGATAAGGCGAACGGTCCGCGAGCGCCCGGGCCCGGGCGTCCAGGCCGACGCTCACGAAATCCCAGAGGGCTCCGCCCAGCAGGCGCGGATGGGAGCGGATCACAGCCCAGTAGTCGTCCATTCCGCCGCCGCCGTTGCCGGCCACGGACAGGTACTCGTCCATGAAGGAGGGGCGGAGGTCCAGCCTGTCCAGCCCGTAGCCCACTTCATGCTCGAAGGGCGAGGGGTAGCGCGGCCCGACGATGTCCTCGGCCGGATGCTTGGCCGCATTGCCGCCGTACATCCAGAAGCGGGTGGGATCCAGGCGCTTGCCTTCCTTCACCACTTCGGTGATGTTCTCGCCTTCCCCGCTCTCGTTGCCGGCGCTCCAGAAGAGCACGCAGGCGTGGTTGCGGTCGCGGAGGACCATCCGCCGCACCCGCTCGCGGTACATCGGGGCGAATTCCGGCATGGTGGAGACATACTCCGTATCGTGCGACTCGTCGCCGGTCTCGTCGATGATATACAGGCCGTATTCGTCGGCCAGCTCCAGATAACGGTTCACCGGCGGATAGTGCGAGGTCCGCACCGCATTGAAATTGAACTGCTTGAGGATTTCCATATCGCGGCGGATCACCTCCTCGGTCATCCGGTGGCCCATCGAAGGGTGCTGCATGTGCGAGCACTGGGCACTCAGTTTGAGCGGCTGCCCGTTCAGGTAGAACACGCCGTCGCGGATGACGGTCTTCTTGAAGCCGATCTTCTTGCGGACCGTCTCCACGACCTTCCCGGAAGCGTCCGCCAGGCGGAGTTCCAGGTCGTAGAGGTCCGGGGTCTCGGACGTCCATTTCAGCGGCGCCTTGACGCGGGCTTTCAGGCCGGCCTTCCCTTCCGCGCGGTCCTGCAGCGATACGGGCGAGCTCATCCGGGCCACTTCCCGGCCTTCACGGCTGACAACGCCTTCCACCCGGTACTGTCCGGCGCCGCCGGCAAAGCTGCGCACCGTGACGTCCACGGACAGGTCGCTGTCCACGTAGTCCTCACCGAAGTCGGTGATCACCTGCCAGTCCCAAAGCCGCGCCCTGGGCGTGGCGTACAGCCACACGTCGTCGAAGATGCCGGCGAGGCGCCAGTAATCCTGGTCCTCCAGGTAATAGCCGTCGCAATACTTGAGCACCAGCACGGCGAGCGTGTTGCGGCCGGACTTCACATAGGGGGTGATATCATATTCCGAGGGCTCCTGCGCGCCTTCGTTGTAGCCGACGAGCGTGCCGTTCACCCACACGAAACTGGCCGAAGCCACCTTCTCGAAACGCAGGAACACCTCGTCGCCGCTCCAGTCACGCGGGACCGTGAAGGTCGTCCGGTAGGCGCCGGTGGGGTTGAACTCCATCGGGGCTTCCGGCACCGAAACGGCGAAGGGATCGTCGTTCACCGACGACAGGCCGTACTGCGCCATCCGGATGTCGCGCTGCGAGGCGCCCGGCACCTTTCCGTCCACCAGGTCCCGGAAATGGTCCAGGCGTGCCTTCGGCATCTTCTGCGGGAACGGCAGGGCGACGTTGCGGAACACCGCCTGGCCGAACCCCTGCATCTCCCAGTTGGACGGCACCTCGATGTACGCCCACTTCCGGTCATTGAACCCGGGCTTGAAGAAGTCGTGCGGAACGTCGCCGGGGGCCTCGTAATAGCCGAAGCGCCAGTTCCCGTTCAGGGACAGGCGCCTGTCGGGAATATGGAAGGCGCGGCCTTCTTCCTGGCCCACCTCGAACACGTCGAGATTGCTCACATAATACGGCAGGTCCGGGAAGCCGTCGGGCAAGGTCTGGAATTCCTGGGCGCGGAGCGGAGCGGAAATCCAGCATGCCGAGAAAACTGCGAAAAGACGGAAAAGAATCTTCATAAGTACGTCTGAAATATGTTAGGCCATAAATTTACAAATAAAATCGGTATATTTACAACGCAATCAGTCATTAACCCGTATGAAAAAGAACAATATGTCCAGGAGGTCCTTCGTCAAGGTATCCACCGCTTCCCTCGCCGCCATGTCCATTCCGTCCCTCGTCGCCGCCGGCGCCGACGCGCCTGAAAGCCCCGTTTCCCCGGAATCTTCCGCCGCCCCGGCCGTCCCGCAACAGCAACAGCCCCAGGCCGCTGCACCCGCCGTACGGCCCGGCGATTCCGACGCCATCACGCGTGCGTTCTTC
>Ga0247608_10002967_pt1 | contig 20326 bp, 32 predicted proteins | sample 176DNAGHGlowgp2_FD_193490 | JGI IMG/M metagenome (GOLD analysis project Ga0247608, IMG submission 193490) | Sheep rumen microbial communities from Palmerston North, Manawatu-Wanganui, New Zealand - 1766 DNA GHGlow gp2 | ecosystem: Host-associated > Mammals > Digestive system > Stomach > Rumen ...
CCCGTTATGTCCGAGAATCGTTATAAAATCCCCCGCCTTCACCAAAAGATCAACGCCGTTGAGCGCCGTGGTAACACCCGTCTCCCCGTCGTCCTCCTCCCGGGTATAGGTATATGAAATTCGATCCATTTTAACAATCGTCTGTTCCATATCAAATTCCTGTTTTCAAAACATCGTTTTACAAACGGTTCCGCTAAAACAATCTTCCCTGCAGGAAAAGCACAAGTGCGATTACTGCAAGATGCGCGGGATAAAAGGCATATCCGATCCATTTCGGCATTTTGATTTCGCATCTTCCGCGGTAATTCCAGATTAACAGAATCGTAGGGAATGCATAAAGCGTATTTCCGAAGAAAAACGTCAGGATTCCCAAACCGATTGTGTATCCCATGATATATACCGGAATGTCGTGAAGAACCGGGTGTTCCCCGGAAAAAGCAAGGAAGTGGTACATCACGATTCCTGCAAGTACCCCGACACCGTTATAATCCGTACGAAAAATTGTTGCGGCACAAACTGCCATGATTCCCGCCACCACATGCACCAGGATTGTCCATTTATTTGTCGCTTCCAGCCCGTGTGCCTTTGCGGACTGAATGCAGACATCACTGACCCACATATACGCAAAGAAAAACAGAAGTGTCCAGAAAACGTTCTGTCTGATGATTGACAAAAATGTATGGTAACATACCAGATCAAACGGCACTTCCGAAATAATCGCAAGACTTAACAGCCGGATGAAAAATTTCGGTTTGGACCGGGTTCTCATAAATCCATCCGCAAGCAAAAACAAAAAGAGCGGAAAAGCACTCCTTCCGATGACATTGCAGACAATCCCCAGTGCCTTAAGCCACGGGGTTGTATCCGGAATCAGCCCGTAACCGATATGATCGATTAACATGCTGATCATCGCTATCCATTTTATTACCGTACGGTCAATTCCCTTTATCTGCATTCCGTTTCAAATAAGTCCTGTAACAATCTGCTGCCGGATTGCTTCGGCCGGATTGGTTTTTCCGTTTTATCCACACAAAAAATCTATTATATCTTACACTTAAAGAATCCAAAAAACAACCCGCTGGGTGCCAAACGTCACATTCACCGCAAAAAAGGACTCCCGATATCCCGGAAGTCCTTTTGAATGTTTTTTCAATTTTAATTCGAAACAATAACCGTTCTCTGAAATAAGCCCTTCAAAGCCGCTTTCAACAACCTGTAATAACCGATTACAGAGCCTTGGAAAGGGATACGGGATCGGGAGAAACAGCCAGAGCATCTGCTCTTTCGATCAGTCCTCTTCTGACAAGAGAAGCAAGGTCATCATTCATGGTCTTCATACCCTGTGCACGACCGGACTGGATTGCGGAGTTAATCTGGTTGGTCTTCTGCTCTGCAATCAGGTTCTTAATTGCATAGTTTGCAATCATGGTCTCGGTTGCAACAACACGTCCCTGTCCGTTTGCCAGAGGAAGCAGCTGCTGGGAGAATACTGCCTGGATTACGTTTACGAACTGTGCACGAATCTGTTCCTGGGTATCTGCAGGGCAGGCATCAATGATACGTTCAACGGTCTGTGCTGCGGATGTTGTATGAAGTGTGGAAAGAACCAGGTGACCGGTTTCAGCTGCGGTAATCGCTGCGGAAATGGTCTCATAGTCTCTCATTTCGCCTACGAGAATGATATCCGGGTCTTCACGAAGTACGGAACGAAGTGCGGTATGGAAACTCTCAACGTCACGTCCGACCTCACGCTGATGGATCATTGCCTTCTTATGAGGATATACGTACTCGATAGGATCCTCGATTGTCATAATATGGCAGGGGAATTTATTGTTGATATATTCCACCATGGAAGCCAGTGTGGTAGATTTACCGGAACCGGTAGGTCCTGTTACCAGAACAAGTCCGCGGGGCTTCATTGCGATATCCTCGATTACGGGAGGAAGTCCCAGCTCTTCAAATGTAGGAATTACCTGATTCAGAATACGAATGCTGGCTGCAATGTTATTTCTCTGATGATAAACATTTACACGGATACGGGTTTCGTCACGAAGCATAACGCCGACATCGATATCCTTTCCGGCCATTACCTCGTCTACTTCGCTTTGCTCAAGTACGGAGAAAATCATGTTTCTGGACTCTTCCGCGGTAGGTGCGGGATCCAGGATTTCCAGTGTACCGTAACGTCTGATTGCGATGTTCGTTCCGACTGTAATATGAATATCGGAGCAGCTTCTTTCTTTGGCATAAGCAACCAATTCTTCAAAATTCATTATATGAACCTCCCCTTTTTAATTTGGCTTTTTCTCAATAAAAAACTCCTATTTTCTATTATAATTCATTTTCATAGAAAATAGGAGATTTTTTTTTAATATTTTTATCAATTATGCAATTCTGCCATACGTTTCGGCATTTCTTTGGGTAAAAACCCCAAAAACTATACCAGCTCGATGATTACCATCATTGCACCGTCACCCTTACGGGGTCCGATTTTTACGATTCTGGTATAACCGCCGTTACGCTCTGCATACTTCGGTGCAATTTCGTCAAACATCTTTGCAACCATATCAACCTTTTTGGTTCCGCGTTTCTTTCCTGCATTTGCATCAGGTACTTCCACAACGGGGTTGAATACTTTCATCATCTGACGTCTTGCATGAAGTCTGGAAGGAAGGTCTTTCTTGATTTCCTTGTTTACTTCATCGTATACGGTTACTTTCTTACCGTCTTTTACTTCTTTAACTCTCTTACCGTCTTTGTCCTTGCGGGCAACCTTAGCGGTTACGGTAACGGTTTCGTAATTATCCTTTTCTTTCTTTGCAAGAGTGATTAAACTCTCAGCACCTCTGCGGATTTCTTTTGCCTTTGCTTCCGTAGTGGTAATTCTTCCTCTGTAAAGCAGTGCCGTAATCTGGTTACGAAGTAATGCTTTTCTCTGGCTGGAAGTTCTTCCTAATTTTCTGTACATTGCCATAGTATTGTCCTCCTTTTAAAATTCAGATCCGGGCGCCCACGGTCTTACCCCGGATCATAGGCATGTAATTGCAGGATCTGCGTGCCATTCGGTCTTACCGCATCACCTTCTGTTTCCTTAAACTTCGTCGCTGGCTTTGAAGGAAAGGCCCAACTCGTTCAGTTTTGCCACAACCTCATCCAAAGACTTACGTCCAAGGTTACGTACTTTCATCATATCATCCTGTGTCTTGGAAATTAATTCCTCAACGGTGTTGATGTTTGCTCTCTTTAAGCAGTTGAAGGAACGAACGGATAATTCAAGTTCGTCGATGTTCATAACGAGTACTTTTTCCTTCTCGTCGTCTTCCTTCTCATTCATTACAACTGCTTCCTTTCCGCATTCGGAAAGGTTGATGAACAGTTTCAGATGCTCACTCAAAACCTTTGCCGCAAGGCTTACAGCCTCTTCCGGGGTGATGGTGGCATTGGTATATACTTCCAATGTAAGCTTGTCATAATCTGTCATCTGGCCGACACGGGTATTCTCAACATTCATGTTTACACGCTCAACCGGTGTATAAATGGAATCAACTGCGATTAATCCAACAGATGCGCTCTCGGATTTCTTTTCTTTATCCTTGTTACGTTCGGCACTTACATAACCTCTGCCCTTGGTAATCAGCATGTCCATATAAAATCTGGTGTTTTTTCCACCGCTTAATGTAGCAATTACCTGATCGGGATTCATAATTTCAACGTCCGAATCAACATGGATATCAGATGCCTTAACGACGCCTTCCCCTTCAAACTCGATATAAGCTCTCTTGGGGTCGTCGGAATCACTGTTGTCCTTAATAGCAAGATTCTTTACGTTCATGATGATTTCCGTAACATCCTCTTTTACTCCGGGGATGGAAGAAAACTCATGCAGAACGCCTTCAATTCTAACCTGACTTACTGCTGCTCCGGGTAAAGATGCAAGCATAATACGGCGAAGGGAATTTCCCAAAGTGATTCCGTAGCCACGCTCAAGCGGCTCAACTACGAATTTACCGTATTTTCCGTCCGGGGATACTTCAGCGATTTCAATGTTGGGGCTGTCAAAATCAAATGCTAACATATCAAGAACCCTCCTTACTTATGTTTGGTTAAATTTACTTGGAATACAACTCGACAATTAACATCTCGTTTACAGGCACATCAATCTCTTCTCTGGTAGGAAGATTTTTAATCTCTACCTTGAAAGCATCCTGATCGGCTGCCATCCATCCGGGAACAAGTCTTCCTCCGGTTACTTCGAAAATATCCTTGATTCTCTGAGTGGAGCGTGCTCCTTCAACAATTTCAACCACATCTCCGGCTTTGATTAAATAAGAAGGAATGTTGATCTTCTTTCCGTTTACGGTAAAGAATTTGTGATCAACCATCTGTCTTGCTTCTCTTCTGGTTCTTGCAAAACCTGCGCGGAATACCACGTTATCAAGTCTGCTCTCCAGCATAATCATAAGATTCTCACCGGTCATACCTTTCATGCGGTCAGCCTTCTCATAGTAATTACGGAAAGGCTTCTCAAGTACGCCGTAGATGAATTTTGCTTTCTGTTTTTCTCTTAACTGAAGTCCGTACTCACTGACTTTCTTTCCTTCGCGTGCGGACTTTCTGTTAGACTTCTTGTCATAACCCATTACGCCGGGTTCAATGCCAAGTGCTCTACATCTTTTAATCACAGGCACTCTGTTTACTGCCATTTTTCTACCTCCTAGTATTAGAATCACTTCATATCATATAGAAAGTGACTATGCCAATATACTATCATCACACTCTTCTGCGCTTCGGCGGACGGCATCCGTTATGAGGAACGGGTGTGCAGTCTGTAATACTTGCTACGTTAAGTCCGTTAGCCTGAAGTGCACGGATTGCTGCTTCACGTCCTGAACCGGGTCCTTTTACGAATACATCTACCGTTTTCAAACCGTGAATGAGTGCTGCTTTTGTTGCGGTTTCTGCAGCCATCTGAGCTGCATACGGAGTAGATTTCTTTGAACCTCTAAATCCAAGACCACCGGCAGATGCCCAGCTAAGTGCATTTCCATCATCATCCGTTAAGGTTACGATGGTATTATTAAAGGAAGACTGGATATGTGCCTGTCCATGTTCAACGTTTTTCTTGACACGCTTCTTTACTACTTTCTTAGTTGCTTGTTTTGCCATAAAAACTAACCTACTTTCTTATAATCAATCTTCTTCCGGCTTTCCTTAAAACCGGATGTTGCGTTTAATACGAAAAAATTAACGAATTTATTTCTTCTTATTTGCAACAGTTCTCTTGGGGCCTTTACGTGTTCTTGCATTGGTTTTCGTCTTCTGTCCGCGAACCGGAAGTCCTTTTCTGTGACGAATTCCGCGGTAGCATCCGATTTCCTGAAGTCTCTTAATGTTTAAAGCTACTTCTCTCTTTAAATCACCTTCTACTACCATGGTATCGGCAATAATTTCACCGATCTTCTTAACCTCATCATCGGTTAAGTCTCTGCAACGGGTATTCGGATCAACACCTGCTGCTGCAAGGATCTTGTTTGAGCTTACTCTTCCGATTCCGTAGATGCTTGTCAAACCGATCTCCACACGTTTGTCTCTTGGTAAATCAACACCAGCAATACGAGCCATGTTAATATTCCTCCATTTCCTTTTTGTATGACGACCCTCTGTTTACGTTCCTGTTTATAAACAGTGTCTCTTCATACAGAATTAACAGTTACTAATTGATTGGGGCCGGGAATTCGACCCAACCGGATTCCTTCCGGTCTTTCCGATACTGAAAAACATTGTCTCGGTATCAAAAAGTAAATGCACGGATCGCTACAGGATGGCGTCCTCACATTTTTCGGCAAAAATTTTTTGACGGAAAAATCCTTGCCTCAGCCGCAATAAAACGCGCAAATAAGACAGCGAAAAAATGTTCCGTTAAGAACATTTTTTTGTTTTATCCCTGTCTCTGTTTGTGCTTGGGATTCTCACAGATTACCATGATTTTCCCTTTTCTTTTGATGATTTTGCATTTCTCGCAAATCGGTTTTACAGATGATCTTACTTTCATGTTAAAACCTCCTTTCAAAAAGTGACCGTTTACCATTGTATCATCAAATATTTCAAGATGCAAGAAAAATTTCGTCTTATTTCACAAAATTTTTTGGCACTTTTCATAAAATTTAAAAATGCCGCTTTGCATCAAAAAACCAATTTTATTTATCTCTCCAGATAATCCTTCCTTTGGTCAGATCATAGGGAGAAAGTTCCAGTGTAACTTTGTCTCCGGGAAGAATACGGATAAAGTTCTGACGAAGTTTACCGCTGATGTGCGCCAACACTTCATGTCCGTTTTCCAACTGTACCTTAAACATGGTATTGGGAAGTTTCTCCGTTACCGTTCCTTCAATTTCAATTACATCTGATTTTGACATACAAATTTACCTCGTTGTTCTTTGTAAAAATAAAAGTGTTCTTTAATAAATCATGTCCTTATAAGAGAGTCAGAATTTCAGGCTCACCCTCTTCGGTTATTAAAATCGTGTTTTCGTAATGTGCGCTCGGCAATCCGTCCGCCGTGGTGGTCGTCCAGCCATCGTCATGGAAAATCACGTCAGCACGTCCCAAATTGATCATCGGTTCAATTGCAAGCGTCATTCCGGGACGAAGCTTTACTCCTCTTCTGTTCATTGCAAAGTTCGGAATGGACGGATCCTCGTGCATATGCGTTCCGATTCCGTGTCCGGTCAGTTCCTCCACGATTCCGTATCCGAACGGGGTAATATAATCTTCAATCGCCGTACAGATATCATTTAAATGATTTCCGGCAACGGCTTTCTTAATACCCGCATAGAACGAATTCTCGGTTTCCCGAATCAGTTTTTCAAGTTCCGGCGAGATTTTTCCGACTGCATGCGTTCTTGCGGCATCGGAGTGGTAACCCTCGTAGATGCATCCGCAGTCGATGGAAATGATATCTCCTTCTTTCAGGATTTTGTCCTTTCTCGGAATTCCGTGAACGATTTCCTCATTTACCGATGCACAGATGGAAGCAGGAAAACCATTATAATGTAAGAAATTCGGAATACATTTGTTTTCCCTGATCAGTCTCTCTGCCATAATATCCAGCTCCAGAGTACTGATTCCCGGCTTTACTTCTTCCTTCAGTCTTTCGTGAATCTCCGCAAGTACCTTGCAGGAATGACGCATAAGTTCAATCTCTCTCGGGGACTTAATTGTAACTGACATTTTCTGTCCTTTCTGCGGTTTCTTACCGCTGCACCTTCCGGCACTTTGAAAAGCATTTTTTCTTATTTCTTAATTATATATATTGTAATTAACGCAAATACTGCTTATCCCAAAATGGAAACGATGTCGGCAAACACGTCCTTCATGTCTTTGGTACCGTCAACCGTTTTAAGAACTCCCTTTTCGGTATAGTAATCAATTAACGGCTGTGTCTGCTCATGATATATTTTTAAGCGGTTCAATACGGTTTCCGGTTTGTCGTCATCACGAAGGATGAGTTCGGATCCGCATTTGTCGCAGATGTTTTCAGTCTTAGGCGGAATATGTACGATATGATATGTAGCTCCGCAATTTACACACGCTCTTCTTCCGGACATTCTGTTCACGATATTTTCATCCGGAACCGCAACATCGATTGCATAATCGATTTTGTCTCCCATTTTTTCAAGTGCCTCGGTTAAAACCTCTGCCTGGGGAATGGTACGGGGAAAACCGTCCAGAACGTATCCGTCTTTGCAGTCTTCGTTTGCAACTCTGTCAAGAAGGATTTTAACGGTCAGCTCATCGGGAACAAGCTTTCCTTCATCCATGTATTTTTTTGCTTCCATTCCAAGAGGGGTCTGTCCCTTGATGTTTGCCCTGAAAATATCACCGGTAGAGACATGGGGAATCGAATATTTCTCGGCAATCATTTTTGCCTGCGTTCCTTTGCCCGCTCCGGGTGCTCCTAACATAATAATCTTCATTCCGTAATCTCCTCTTTTATACTTATAAGTTTTTTGCCGTACTTTGTCTTTGTCTGTTTAAGCGACTAACAGACACACCGCCTTTGGCGGTGTGTCCGCTGATTAACAATTCATTTTAAATTAATCGTTTAAGAAACCTTTGTAGTTACGAACAAGCATCTGGGATTCAACCTGCTGTGCCGTTTCAATGACTACGCTGACAACGATGATGATACTGGTTCCGCCGAAGGATAAGTTAAGTCCGAACAATCCGCTGAAGATGTAAGGAATAATCGCTACGATGGTAAGTCCTACCGCGCCGATGAAAATGATGTAATTCAATGCGGTGTTTAAGTACTCGCTGGTCGGTTTACCGGGACGAATACCCGGAACAAAGCCGCCTGCTTTCTTTAAATTGTTCGCAATTTCCACCGGATTGAAGGTAATGGACGTATAGAAGTAAGCAAAGAATACAACCAATGCCACATATACCAGTATACCGAGTGTATATCTCATATCGGAAAGATTGAACCAATGAGATGAATTCATATATTTCAATGCTTCCGACCACCAGCCTGTTCCTTTGTAGCCCACCATGTTGGAAATGATAATCGGGAACTGTAACAAGCTTGCCGCAAAGATGACGGGAATAACTCCGGCGGTGTTAACCCTTACCGGGATGTGCGTGGAATTTCCGCCCATCATTTTATTACCCTGAATTTTCTTTGCATACTGAATGGGTATCTTACGTACCGCATCACTTAAAAGAATAACCAGTACGATAAGTCCCAAAACCGCAATAATAATTATTACGGAATTTAAAATTGCTGAAGGAACTGATTTACCTTTTACGAATTTCTCAAACAGGTTTATCGCATCCTGAGGGAACGTGGAAATAATGTTAATTACAAGGACGATGGAAATACCGTTTCCAACTCCGTTTTCCGTAATACGTTCGCCTAACCACATAAGGAAAGCCGATCCGGCTGTCATGGCTGCAATCACACAGATGATACCGAGTGCATTCCGGTAGTTCTCCATTAAAAGACCTTTATAACCGATTGCCATTGCACCCGACTCGATTAAAGCAAGTGCTATGGTAAGATATCTTGTAATTGCGGCAATTTTCTTTCTTCCGTCTTCCCCGTCACGCTGCATTTCCTCTAAAGGAGGAATTGCAATCGTAAGAAGCTGCATAACAATCGAGGAAGTAATGTACGGTGTAATACCGAGTGCCAGGATGGACATTCTTTCCAATGAACCACCGGTAATCGCCATCAGAATACCGCCGTCACCGCCGCCCAGAATCTGATCCATTAAGGCTTTAATCTGGGTAGGGTCAACTCCCGGAATGGGAATCTGGCTTCCGATACGAATAATGACCATCATCAGCAAAGTATATAACAACTTTTTTCGGATTTCCTTGATTTTAAAAGCATTAATAAATGTTTTAAACACTAGATCACCTCTGCTGTTCCGCCTACGGCCTCAATTTTCTCCTTTGCAGTTTCCGAAAATGCGTTAACTTTTACGGTAAGTTTCTTGGAAATTTCTCCGTTACCCAAAATCTTAACGCCTTCTACCGTCTGAATTCCGGTATTGATATTTTTGATGATTCCTTTTTCAATCAGGTTCTCGATTGTAACGGTATCACCGTTTTCAAAATTCTTGTCCAGAACGGAAACATTGATTGCAATGATTTCCTTGATATTTCTGTTCTTAAATCCTCTCTTGGGAAGACGTCTGTAAAGGGGCATCTGACCACCTTCAAAGCCGATTCTGGGAGCACCGGAACGAGCCTTCTGACCCTTATGTCCCTTACCCGCGGTCTTTCCGTTTCCGGAAGCATGTCCACGACCGCGTCTGAAATTATTGCTGTGCTTAGAGCCTTCAGCGGGGCTTAAATTCGATAAATCCATTTTGGATCTCCTTTCTTTGCTATAAATCGCCCGTTGAACCCGCCGCTTATAATAAACGAACAGGTTTCCGGACTCGCATTTTTCTAATTACCAATCGGTTTTTGATTCGGAAAATTATTCCGTAACCTTTAACATGTAACCTACCTGCTGAATCTGTCCTCTGGTGGCTGCATTGTCAGGTAACTCAACTACTTTATGAAGTTTGGTAAGTCCCATTGCTTCCAAAGTCTTTTTGTGCTTCGGAACTGCACCGATGGGAGACTTTACCAATTCAATTTTTAATGTCTTGTCTGCCATTTTATGACTCCTTTCGTTATCCAATGTTCAAAACCGGTTTAAGCCATAACTTCTTCAACTGACTTACCGCGTTTTCTTGCAACATCTTCCGGATTCTTTACCTGGCTTAAGCCTTCGATGGTAGCCATAACAACGTTCTGTTTGTTGTTGGAACCCAGGGATTTGGTACGAATGTTCTTGATTCCGGCAAGCTCGCATACAACACGGGCAGGACCGCCTGCGATGATACCGGTACCACCGGGAGCTCTCTTAAGCAGCACGTTTGCTGAACCGTATTTTCCGATATAGTCATGTGTTACGGAAGCATTCTCATCAAGTGCAACGGATACAATGTGTTTCATTGCATCTTCTTTTCCCTTACGGATTGCTTCGGGAATTTCAACTGCCTTTCCGAGACCTGCACCGACATGTCCGTTTCCGTCGCCTACAACAACAAGTGCCGTAAATCTCATGTTACGTCCACCTTTAACGGTTTTCGTTACACGCTTGATCGTAACGACTTTATCCTTAATTTCTCCTAACTGAGAAGGATCGATAATATTACGCTGCATTATTATTTTCCTCCCTTTCCTTAAAACTCAAGACCGGCTTCTCTGGCTGCGTCTGCCAAAGCTGCGATCTTACCCTGATATATAAAGCCGCCTCTGTCAAATACTACGGTGGTAATTCCCTTGTCGATTGCTTTCTTTGCAATTACCTTTCCAAGATATGCTGCTGCTTCAACGTTATTGGTCTTCTCAAGTTCTGCCTTCACATCCTTGTCAAGGGTGGATGCGGAAACTAAAGTGTTTCCAACGGTATCGTCGATAATCTGAGCATACATATGATTATTGCTGCGAAAAACTGCCAAGCGGGGTCTTTCGGGCGTACCGTGAAAACGGTTACGAATTTTTCTGTGTTTCTTAACACGAATTTCCTGTCTGGACTCTTTACTAACCATTTTTTACACTCTCCTTATCTTACTTCTTACCGGTCTTGCCGACTTTACGTCTGATAGTTTCATCAGCATATTTGATACCCTTGCCCTTGTAAGGTTCAGGTCTTCTCTTATCTCTGATTTCAGCTGCGAACTGGCCAACCTTTTCTTTGTCAATACCCTTAACGGTGATGTTGTTACCGTCTACAACGGTCTCAATACCTTCGGGATCTTCCATCTCAACCGGATGAGAATAACCTAAGTTTAAAGTAAGCTTCTTTCCGGACTTGGATGCTTTGTAGCCGACACCGTTTACTTCAAGCTTCTTCTCGAATCCCTCGGTAACTCCGACTACCATGTTGTGAATCAAAGTTCTGGTAAGTCCGTGTAAGGACTTCATCTTCTTTAAATCATTGGGTCTGGAAACAACTACTTCTGCGCCTTCCACCTTGATTTCCATCTCGGAAGGGAGAACACGCTCGAGTGTTCCCTTAGGACCTTTTACAGTCACTTTGTTATTTTCTGCGACTTCCACGGTAACACCTGCAGGAATCGCGATTGGCATTCTTCCTATACGTGACATGCCCGTACCTCCTAATATATGTTTTGTTTGTTTTACAGTTACCTAATTTAAGGAAAAATTACTACCATACAAATGCAAGTACTTCACCGCCGACATTCAGCTTTCTTGCTTCCTTATCGGTGATAACGCCCTGGTTTGTGGAAATGATAGCAACACCGAGTCCTCCCAAAACCTTAGGAAGTTCATCCTTGCTCGCATAAACGCGAAGACCGGGTTTGGAAATTCTCTTGATACCGGTAATGATCTTGTCATTCTTATCAACACCGTACTTTAAGGTGATGTGAATGTCCTTGAAACTGCCGTTATCAACAAGTTCGTATGCTTTGATATATCCTTCATCCAGAAGAATCTTTGCGATTGCAAGTTTCATCTTGGAAGAAGACACATCCACTGTATCATGCTTTGCAGAGTTAGCGTTACGGATTCTTGTAAGCATATCTGCAATAGGATCGCTCATTGTCATTGATTTTGCCTCCTTAATAATCTACGTAAATCCTTCTATTCTACCAACTGGATTTCTTAACGCCGGGAATCTCGCCCTTGTATGCAAGTTCTCTGAAGCAGATACGGCAGATACCGTATTTTCTTAAGTATGCATGAGGACGTCCGCAGATTCTGCAACGATTGTACTCTCTTACAGAAAACTTCGGGGTGCGTTTCTGTTTGATCTTCATAGACGTTTTAGCCATGAAATATTACCTCCTTATTAATGTCCCTGTTTACTTTGCAAACGGCATGTTGAAAAGTCTGAGTAACTCACGTGCTTCCTCATCGGTCTTAGCTGTGGTTACGAAGATAACATCCATACCTCTAACTTTGTCTACTTTGTCATACTCGATTTCAGGGAAAATTAACTGCTCTTTGATACCAAGTGCATAATTTCCTCTTCCGTCAAACGCATTGGGATTTACGCCTCTGAAGTCACGTACACGAGGCAATGCCAGGTTTACAAGACGATCTAAAAATTCATACATCTTGTCACCTCTTAAGGTAACCTTGCATCCAATGTTCATTCCTTCTCTGATTTTGAAGTTCGCGATGGAACCTTTCGCCTTGGTAAGAACTGCTTTCTGACCGGTAATGGTCTCAAGATCCTTAACAGCGGACTCCAAAGCCTTTGCATTTTCTTTTGCTTCACCGACACCCATATTGATTACAATCTTATCAAGCTTAGGAATTTCCATTACGTTCTTGTAACCAAACTTCTTCTGCATAGCATCAGCGATTTCGTCTTTATATAAATCTTTCAGTCTACTCACGTTTGTGTTCTCCTTCACTTAATTAATCAATCTTTTCTCCGGTTGCCTTTGCGAAGCGAACCTTTTTGTCACCTTCCATACGGAATCCAACTCTGGTGGTCTTGCCTTTTACAACAAGCATAACGTTGGATGCATCAATGAAAGCTTCTTTCTCAATAATGCCACCGTTCGGGTTTCCTGCAGAGGGCTTGGAATGTTTCTTAACGACATTCACGCCTTCTACCTTTACCTTGCCGTCTTTGTGGCTTACTTCAAGCACTTTACCCTGCTTTCCGTTATCTGCTCCGGCAATTACCTTAACGGTATCGCCTCTTTTAATTTTCATCATAGCCATCTTGACGTACCTCCTATAATACTTCGGGAGCCAGGGAAACAATCTTCATATACTGTTTCTCACGAAGCTCTCTTGCTACAGGCCCAAAAATACGGGTTCCTCTCGGGGTCTTATCATCTTTGATAATAACGGCTGCGTTCTCATCAAATTTGATGTAAGAACCGTCTTTACGACGAGCACCTTTTACGGTACGAACCACAACGGCCTTTACAACGTCACCCTTCTTTACAACACCGCCGGGTGTTGCATCTTTAACAGAAGCGATGATTACGTCACCAATGTTTGCATATCTTCTTGTAGATCCGCCTACGACACGAATGCAAAGTAATTCTTTTGCACCGGTATTGTCAGCGACCTTCAACCTAGTTTCCTGTTGAACCATGGTAATCTCCTTCCAATCGTTGGGCAAATATTATTTTGCTCTTTCAATGATTTCTGTAAGTCTCCATCTCTTATCCTTGGAGAGCGGTCTTGTTTCTACTACACGTACGGTATCGCCAATGTTGCATTCGTTCTTCTCATCATGAGCTTTTAACTTGTAAGTTCTCTTTACGATTTTTCCGTAGAGAGGATGCTTAACATGGTTTACTACTGCAACAACGATTGTTTTATCCATTTTATTGCTTACGACCTTACCGGTACGTACTTTTCTTAAATTTCTTTCCACAGTTTTGCTCCTTTCTCAATTTGACGAATGCGTCTTAGGCTTCTTTTGCCTTCTCAGTGATAACGGTCTGAATTCTTGCGATATTCTTTCTTACTTCTTTGATTCTGGAAGTGTTATCCAACTGATTGGTAGCATTCTGAAATCTCAAATTGAAAAGTTCTTTCTTTGCATCAACTAAAGCCTGATTTAAATCTTCAGTGGATTTCGCTTTTAAATCTTCAACATACTTATTAGTCTTCATTCTTTACACCGCCTTCCAAATCTGCCTTAGAAACAATCTTGCACTTGCAAGGAAGTTTGTGGGATGCAAGACGTAATGCTTCCTTTGCAATCTCTTCGCTTACACCGGAGATTTCAAACATTACGCGTCCGGGTTTTACAACCGCTACCCAGTACTCAACGGTTCCTTTACCGGAACCCATACGTGTTTCAGCAGGTTTCGTAGTGATGGGCTTATCAGGGAAGATCTTGATCCAAACCTGACCGCCACGCTTAATATAACGGGTCATTGCAACACGGGCTGCCTCAATCTGATTGGACTTAATCCAGCAGGGTTCTGTTGCTACAAGTCCGAATTCACCGTAACTGATGGTATTTCCACGAAGCGCCTTTCCGGTCATGGTACCGCGGAACTGTTTACGACGCTTTACTCTTTTCGGCATTAACATTATTTATCTCCCCCTTCCTTTTCTTCTTTGGTAGGAAGGATTTCACCTTTGTAAATCCATACCTTAACACCAAGTTTTCCGTAGGTGGTATCTGCTTCCGCAAAACCGTAATCAATGTCGGCACGAAGTGTCTGAAGAGGAATGGTTCCGTCGCTGTATGTTTCGGAACGAGCCATATCGGCACCGCCCAAACGTCCGGAAACGGAAGTTTTGATTCCGAGTGCACCGCTCTTCATGGTTCTGCCCATGCAGGACTTCATTGCTCTACGGAAGGATACACGGTTCTCAAGCTGTGCTGCAATGTTCTCTGCTACAAGCTGAGCATCCTTATCCGGTTTCTTAATCTCTTCCACGTCAACGGTTACGTTCTTGCCGGTCATTTTCTGAAGTTCCTTCTTGGTAACTTCAACGTCTGCACCGCCCTTACCGATTACTACACCGGGCTTTGCAGTGTAAACTTTAACTTTCACCTTATTGGAAGATCTCTCAATTGCGATGTCGCTTACACCGGCCTGAAATAATTTCTTCTTTAAATATTTTCTGATGTTGTAGTCTTCAACTAAATTGTCTGCGAAATCAGAATCTGCATACCAGGTAGAACTCCAATCCTTAATTACGCCTACTCTTATTCCATGAGGATTAACTTTCTGTCCCATATTTTCCTCCTATCTCTCGTCAAGCACGATGGTAATGTTGCTCATTCTCTTCTCGATTCTGTAAGCTCTACCCTGTGCCCTCGGTCTGATTCTCTTCATTGTCGGTCCCTTATCTGCGTAGCAGGCTGCAACGTAAAGCTTGTCAGCGCTCATACCGTTGTTGTTCTCTGCATTCGCAATTGCGGACTGCAATAATTTTTTGATAATGCTTGAAGCATATCTGGGATTGTACTCAAGGATTGCAAGTGCGGTCTGCACGTCTTTTCCTCTGATTGCATCCAATACAAAGCATGCTTTCTGAACAGAAACTCTTGCATAAGATAACTTAGCACTGGGTCTTGTTTCCTTCTGGCTTGCATTTCTCTCACGTTTGTATTTGGATCTGCTTAACTGCTTTTCATTTACTTCCATTTGGAAAACCTCCTTTCAAGTTATCTTATTTCACTTTGGACTTCTTCTCGTCTTTGCCGTGTCCTCTGAAGGTTCTTGTGGCAACGAACTCGCCGAGCTTATGTCCAACCATATCTTCTGTTACATATACAGGCACATGCTTTCTTCCGTCATGAACCGCAATCGTATGTCCTACAAAGGAAGGAAAGATTGTGGATCTGCGGGACCAAGTCTTGATAACCTGCTTATTTCCAGCTGCATTCATTTCGTCAACCTTCTTAAGAAGGGATGCATCTGCAAAAGGTCCTTTTTTCAATGATCTAGCCATTTGTTTTTTTCCTCCTAATCCTACTTAATACCGCGTCCGTCTCTTCTTCTTACGATGAGTTTGTTAGACTGTTTTTTCTTCTTACGTGTCTTCAAGCCCAAAGCGGGTTTGCCCCAAGGTGTGCAAGGACCGGGACGTCCGATACCTGCTTTTCCTTCACCACCACCGTGAGGATGGTCGTTGGGGTTCATTACGGAACCGCGGACTGTAGGTCTGATACCCATATGGCGCTTACGACCTGCTTTACCGATATTGATCAGGTTGTGATCAACGTTTCCTACTACACCAATCGTAGCTCTGCATCCTAAAGGAACCATTCTCATTTCTCCGGAAGGAAGACGAAGTGTTGCATACTTTCCTTCCTTTGCCATAAGCTGTGCAGAGTTCCCTGCGGAACGAACAAGCTGTCCGCCTTTTCCCAGATGGAGCTCAATGTTGTGTACCTGAGTACCTACGGGAATCAGTTCAAGAGGAAGGCAGTTACCGATTCTTACTTCGGCTTCCGGTCCGTTCATAACTTTCATTCCGTCCTTAAGACCTTCGGGAGCAAGGATGTATGCCTTCTCGCCGTCTGCATAAGTGATAAGTGCGATATTTGCGGTTCTGTTCGGATCATATTCGATACCGCTTACTACTGCAGGAATACCGTCTTTATATCTCTTGAAATCTACGATTCTGTATTTCTTTCTGTTTCCGCCACCGCGATGTCTTACAGTGATTTTACCCTGATTGTTACGTCCGGCATTCTTTGCAAGTGAAACGACCAAAGATTTCTCGGGAGTCTTCTTGGTAATTTCAGAGAAGTCGGAACCCGTCATATTTCTTCTGGACGGTGTATAGGGATTATATGATTTAATACCCATTGTTCTATCTCCTTTTCTTAACTTTATTTATCATCATGCTTCATTGCATATAGTTGAGACGTTCTTTGAATCCTTTAGATTCCGGAGAACAGCTCGATATCCTTGCTGTCTTCCGTTAAAGTAACAATTGCTTTCTTCGTCTCTGCGGTTTTTCCGTAAACATTGCCGCGACGTTTGTTCTTGCCTTCGCAGTTCATGGTGTTTACTTTCTTTACGATTGTTCCCGGGAACATCTTCTCTACCGCATCTTTAATCTGAGTCTTGCTGGACTGTTTGCTAACTAAGAATGTGTATTTCTTCTCTCCCATTCCGGCCATACTCTTTTCGGTAACTACCGGCTTAAGGATTACGTCATAGTATTGAATGTCTGCCATTATGCGTACACCTCCTCGATCTTGGAAACAGCATCCTTTGTAAGAACTACGGTGTTTGCATTCATAATGTCATATACATTGATGTTTGTGCATACAGCAGTTTTTGCATCGGGAATGTTTCTTGCGGAAAGAACAACGTTCTTGTCATTCTCGTTAATAACCACATATGCCTTTGTAGCTTTTAAATTTGTAAGCACTTCGGCAAATTTCTTTGTTTTGATTTCGTCAAGCTTAAGTTCATCAAGTACTACCAGCTTTCCGTCGGCTACCTTGCTCGTAAGAGCGGACTTAAGTGCGATTCTCTTTTCTTTCTTGTTTAATTTAAAGGAATAGTCTCTCGGAGTGGGAGCGAAAACCACACCACCGTGTGTCCACTGAGGGGATCTCGTTGAACCCTGTCTTGCATGACCGGTTCCTTTCTGTCTCCAAGGCTTTCTTCCGCCGCCGGACACCTCTGCTCTGGTTTTTGCTTTCTGTGTGCCCTGACGCATATTTGCAAGGTGCTGTACAACAGCCAAGTGAACAAGATGCTCGTTTACTTCAATGCCGAAAATCGCATCGTTTAAGTCAAGCTTGCCAACTTCCTTGCCTTCCATATTATAAACAGATACCTGTGCCATCTGTATGTTCCTCCTTCCTTGCGATTATGCTTCTGCCTTTGTTGTCTCTTTGATGGTAACTAAGGCTTTCTTAGGTCCGGGTACTGCACCCTTTACTAAAAGAAGATTCTTTTCAGCATCTACTCTTACAACCTCAAGATTTCTTACGGTAGCTTTCTTGCCACCCATCTGTCCGGGCATTCCTTTTCCTTTGAATACACGGCTCGGGGATGAACATGCACCGTTGGAACCCTGATGACGATGGAATTTGGAACCATGTTTCATCGGTCCTCTGTGCTGACCAAGTCTCTTAATCGCACCCTGGAATCCTTTTCCTTTGGTGATTGCAGTTGCATCAATCTTGTCGCCCTGCTCGAAAATGTCTGCTTTGATTTCCTGTCCGAGTTCATATTCGGAGCTGTTCTCAAATCTGAATTCACGAACATATCTCTTGGATGTGGTGTTTGCTTTCTTGAAGTGTCCCTGCATAGCCTTTCCTACGCCGTGCACATGGATTACTTCCTTGCTTCCTTTTGCATCCTTGTTTGTGATTCTGTCCTTCTTGTCTACAAAACCAACCTGGATTGCTTCGTAACCGTCATTCTCAACCGTCTTGGTCTGGGTTACTACGCAGGGGCCGGCCTGAAGTACCGTTACGGGAATGAGTGTTCCGTCTTCAGCGAAGATCTGAGTCATTCCAACCTTTGTAGCTAAAATCGCTTTCTTCATTTCTTTCCCTCCTTATTTCTACTACAGCGGCATCTTAAGTAAAGTCGGATGCATACTAGTTGTAGAAGGTAATTATTTATAGTGACTGATTACATCATTTTTACATTAATGAAAACGCCTGCGGGCATTTCATTGTTTTTCATAGCTTCCATCACGCTCTCATTCGGATCGAAGATGTCGATGAGTCTCTTGTGAGTTCTCTGTTCGAACTGCTCTCTGGAATCTTTGTACTTATGTACGGCACGGATAATGGTAACTACTTCCTTTTTGGTAGGAAGGGGAACCGGTCCGCTCACCTTTGCACCGTTCTTCTTTGCAAGGTCGATGATCTTCTTTGCAGATGCATCTACCGTTTTGTGATCATAAGCCTTGAGTGTGATTCTCATAACCTGATTTTTTGCCATAAAAAAAGTCGCCTCCTTTTCGCACTTTTAAAATTCAAGTGAGACAAGCGGTGACTGTACACTCTCCCGTGTGTGTCCCAAATCGATACGTTACTTAAGAATTAATCCGACCTCGTATCAGTTCAGGTCTTGCACGTCGTTTCTGCATTTCGCAGACTAAAATGTTTTGTACAGTGACTTGTCGCCAGTATCTTGACTTGACATTCGCTCCTCGCAAAAACCTGCGGGTGAAACCCACAGCAACCTTGCGGATCATCACTATCATGCCACAGCATTTGCTATTCTATCGCAATTTCCCGTACATTGCAAGTATTTTTTTCGGGATTTTTCATAAAATTTTCAAATTGGTGTTGTATAAAATCACAAACTACCATATATAGTGCACCTTGAATCCATCCGTACAATTCGGAAAATTACCGTCCGGGCGGCCAGCATCATGCCTTTACGGGTTACGCAGAGAGAATATTCAATCGCGGGCGTTCGGATTCCCATACCCCGTAAAATGAAAAACAGGGAAGACATTGTCTTCCCTGCGATTCTTTTTCCTTACCGGATATTAAAAGTTTGCATTCTGTAATACTGTTGATAAAACTCCGGATGCCGTCGTGATGATACCTGCAAGAACGCAGAGAACCAGGCTGACAATACCGAGAATAAAACCAATCTTTGCCTGCTTATTTTCCGGATCGTCCTTCTTAGCAAGAATTCCCAAAACAAGTGCAGCTACACCGAAAGGAAAACCGCCGCCGCAGCAAAATGCCAGTACACATCCTACAATACCGAAAATAAACGAAAGCAACGCTTTAATGTTTTTCTTTTCTTCCATTTCCACTTCCTCCATATAATAATAAGAATGATATTTAGTATGTCAGCGATTCAGTGTATTAAACCGCTGAAGTCTATTTTAATATTTTTTTCATAATTTGGCAAGAGATATTTACAAAACCGTTTTTTACGAATTACTCCGACTTGTACATCCCGTTTTTTTTGTTTATGATAATAACGGATAATGAATTGCGATATGATTACGCCGTTTATTTAATGTGACTGATTTGCAGGCGTCCGCCGGATAAAACAAGACGGCGATGCCCGAAAGGAAAATTATGTGGATTGCCGACAATTGGAAAGATTATGAAGTACTTGCCACCTCCGGTGGTGAAAAATTGGAGCGTTGGGGAGAATACGTGCTTGTCCGCCCGGACCCCCAGGTCATATGGAATACACCGAAAACCAATAAGGGCTGGAAAAATTTCAACGGGCATTATCACCGTTCCTCAAAAGGAGGCGGGGAATGGGAATTCAAATCCCTCCCTGAGGAATGGGATATTTCCTATAAAGAACTGACCTTCCGCCTGAAGCCGTTCAGTTTCAAGCACACGGGGCTC
>Ga0247608_10002968_pt1 | contig 20322 bp, 9 predicted proteins | sample 176DNAGHGlowgp2_FD_193490 | JGI IMG/M metagenome (GOLD analysis project Ga0247608, IMG submission 193490) | Sheep rumen microbial communities from Palmerston North, Manawatu-Wanganui, New Zealand - 1766 DNA GHGlow gp2 | ecosystem: Host-associated > Mammals > Digestive system > Stomach > Rumen ...
CTCATGCCGGGGCCGCCTTTAGGTCCTTCATATCTGATGACTACCACATCACCTTCCACTATCTTGCCGCCCTTGATGGCAACGATAGCATCATCCTCGCAGTCAAAAACTCTGGCAGGGCCTTCGTGTACCATCATCTCAGGCACTACGGCGCTCTGCTTTACCACGCCCGAATCGGGAGCGATATTTCCCTTGAGGACGGCGATACCGCCTGTTGCCAGATAAGGATTGTCAATGGGTCTTATGACCTCGGTATTCTTATTTACACAGTCTTTTATGTTTTCACCGACAGTCTTGCCTGTGACTGTCATCAGGTCAAGGTTCAGCAGGTTCTTCTTTGACAGTTCATTCATCACCGCATACACGCCGCCGGCCTCGTTGAGCTGTTCCATATAAGTGGGGCCTGCCGGTGCCAGATGACAGAGGTTCGGCGTCTTTGATGAGATGTCGTTTGCTATGTCAAGATTGAGTTCCACACCGGCTTCATGTGCTATTGCAGGCAAATGCAGCATAGTATTGGTAGAGCATCCAAGGGCCATATCCACTGTCAAGGCGTTCATGAACGCTTCCTTTGTCATAATATCCCTGGGCTTTATATCTTTTTCCAAAAGTTCCATTATCTTCATGCCGGCATGCTTGGCCAGACGGATCCTGGCAGATAAGGGTGCGGGGATCGTACCATTGCCCTGTAAGCCCATACCTATGGCCTCAGTCAGACAGTTCATGGAATTGGCGGTATACATACCCGAACATGAACCACATGAAGGACATACATTCTCTTCAAACTCAGCCATCTCTTCTGCGCTCATCTTGCCTGCGGCCTTTGCGCCCACGGCTTCAAACATGGAAGAAAGTGAAGTATTCTTTCCGTGCATATGACCTGCCAGCATGGGGCCGCCGGAAACAAATACGGTAGGTATATTAAGTCTGGCTGCTGCCATCAAAAGTCCGGGAACATTTTTATCACAGTTAGGTATCATCACCAGCGCATCAAACTGATGGGCCAGTGCCATACACTCGGTGGAGTCGGCTATGAGATCTCTGGTCACCAGTGAATACTTCATACCGATATGACCCATGGCTATACCGTCGCACACCGCTATGGCAGGGAACATTACAGGTGTACCTCCTGCCATGGCCACGCCCTGCTTTACAGCCTCGGCGATCTTGTCCAGATGCATATGTCCGGGCACGATCTCGTTATGCGAGCACACGATACCGATAAGGGGACGCTCCAGTTCCTCTTTTGTGTAACCCAGCGCATAAAAAAGCGACCTTGCAGGTGCCTGCGCATCTCCGCATTTTGCATTTTCAGATCTCATTTTGTTTCTCCTCTCTGTATAAAAAAAGCCATAGTGGATATTTTACATTTTTATGGTTAAAGTTGCAAGTATAACAGTTCAATTACCGAAAGCTTCAATCAATTAACTGTCTCAGATCAATTACCAGTCCGAATCCCAGTCACCGCCGTCCGAATCCCAGGAATCTCCGGAATCCCAGTCATAATCGTCATCATCACTGTCATAATCATTATCATCAGAGTCATGACTCGACTGCTGTTCTTCCCAGTCGGTATAAAACTCCGTATCCTCAAACCGGTACTCATAAGACTCGGGTTTGGAACTGATATCATAATAATCCTTCCACTTATCCCCGTCCTCAAAAGGTTCCTCTGTCCGATACCAGTCATTCGCACCGGCATCATACATATACCAGTTATCATCCAGATTATAGTAGGTATTATCATGATACTTGTAATACCCTTTGACAGGCGACTGCGACATGGCAAAAATGCCGGCCAGCACAAATAGGAATAAACCAAGTCCTATGGCGTCTGAAAAATGAAAACCCTTTTTTGATCTTTTTCTGTTCCTGCCTGATGATTCGCCTGACCGCCCTGTGTTTCCATGATCTTGACGGTTACGATTGGCGCTCTTTTGCTGACTGATGGTCTCCTTTAATTTAACCAGGATCTCCCTTACGGCCACAGCCTCATCAGGGCCGTTATATCTCACCGCACGGCTGCCGTCAGCCTTGTTCTTATACACGACGACATTGCCCGTGGCCGTATCTCTGTATATGCCAAAGGCCTTTGCCCCCTTATAATCCTTGCCAATAAAAAAACGAGTAACATCTTCGGGAGGCAGACCTCTCTTTTGATACCACTCCTGTAATTCCTCGATGGTCACGGGATCTTTGACAATATGAGTTCCGGCCACGGAGCTCTCATTGGGAGCACCGCAGCCGGGACATTTATCCTCTTCCATCTCATATGTATAGCCGCAATATTGACATTTTACTTTCATATATCCGAGCCTCTTGTATGTCACCTTTATTACATGCCGGATGTGATCAGATATGTGTCATGAAGCACTTTATTAAAGGCGCACACCCATCATATCCGCTCTGCGATCAGTTCTCCCATCTTCGTACAGGAAACGATCTCCTCACCGGCCTTGGCTATATCGCCTGTCCTGTATCCCTCTGTGAGCACCTTATCCACCGCACCGTCGATGGCGTCAGCCTCCTTATCCAGATCCAGTGAGAACCTGAGCATCATGGAGGCAGACCAAATAGTGGCAATGGGATTAGCCTTGTCCTGACCTGCTATATCGGGAGCAGATCCGTGTGAAGGCTCATAGAGACCGAATTTGGTATCATTAAGGGACGCAGAAGCCAGCATACCTATAGACCCTGTCACCATGGATGCTTCATCGGACAGGATATCACCGAACATATTCTCGGTAAGGATCACATCAAACTGTCTGGGATCTCTCACCAGCTGCATGGCGCAGTTATCCACCAGCATATGCTCCAGTTCTACCTCAGGATATGACTTGGCCACATCCTCCACTACAGCTCTCCAGAGTCTGGAGGAATCGAGGACATTTGCCTTATCTACACTGGTCACCTTATTTCTGCGCTTTTTTGCTATATCAAAGCCCTTAACGGCTATACGCCTGATCTCATTTTCATCATAGGTGAGCGTATCTATGGCCTTTTTGACGCCATTTTCCTCTATGGTCTTTCTCTCGCCGAAATACAGACCGCCTGTCAGTTCCCTCATGATCAGCATATCAAAGCCGCCCACGGTTATATTTTCCTTTAAGGGACAGGCTTCGGCCAACTGAGGATACAAAACTGCGGGTCTTAAATTTGCGAACAGATTAAGAGCCTTTCTGATACCCAAAAGACCTGCTTCAGGTCGAAGTGACGGCTCCAGCTTATACCAGGGAGATGTCTTAGCATCTCCGCCGATAGACCCCATAAGTACTGCATCACAGCTCTTTGCTGCCGCTATGGCCTCATCTGTCAGAGGCTTACCCGTAGCATCTATGGACGCGCCGCCCAAAAGAATATCTTCATACGTAAAAACGTGACCGTACTTTGCGGCCACTGCATCCAATACACGCCTCGCCTGTGTGACTATCTCGGGACCGATCCCGTCACCTGCGATGCTTCCTATCTTAAAATCAGCCATTTTTTTCTCCTTTTTTCACTTATGATCCAACCCTTTTCCCGCATGTAATAATACAGTCTGAGTCTGATCATCTAAAACTCTGTTATCACGATAAATCATGACAGTTACAACTCATGATGGTGAAAACTTCTGATAAGTCTCATACACCCTGATCCTGCACCAGTCAGACTCGGGCATGCCTATAAATACGCCGCCGCACTTAAACCGGCCGTCATCAGATTTCATACAGCGGATAACTTCCACAAAAGCGTGTATTATATCTCCTGTCCAGATATGTATGTCTGCCTCATAAGTAGTGCCGGTACTCAGAGCAAAATCAGAATTAAAACCGATGCCTCCCTGGGATATATCAAAAACCTCTACATTGATCACACCCTGAGGAGAGGTCTTGCCCACCTCTCTTAATAGCAGCGTAACCTGAAGATCCATACGGGTGCTCCGTCTTCTGTCGAACATAAAATACACCTACCTTTCGTGACCGTAGAAAAAACACTTCTATTTCAGTTTATCTAAAATGAAATACTCATGTGATCAAACAATCTCTATTATTTTACCACAAAACACCACCGGGGAAAAGAGTTATATATAAAAAGGAGTTGCAGATTTTTGGCACGAGTCGCAAAGGAAAGATCATATCATAAAATAAACAGAGCCAAAAGCCTTACGACTTTTGACTCTGTATCCGTAACATATTATTTATCTGTTTACAAGAAAAATCGGGTATAGAAATGTGGTAAGATTTTATATTTTCTTTCGGTCTCTCTTCGTGGATGCTCTGCATTGCACAACTCTTGATTCAAATCATTTTTATAATGCAGACCATCCGTCATCGAGCCCGGCGCTTTCGCGCATATGCCGACCATATGTTAAATCAATCCGCTTCCGGCGACTTACGCTACCATCATCATATGCGGCGAGTCAACGCAACATTTTTAATTGCTCTCTTTCATAAGCATAGCTTTTAATCTCTCAATCTCTGCCTCTTTTGCTTCCAACATCACTTTTTGATCATCTATAGTTTTATCCTTCGCAGCTATAGTATTATCCCTCTCGGAAATCTCACGCTCATAATATGCCTTCTGTCCATTTTGAATGGCCAGATAACGTTGATGCGCTTCCATAACTGTACGCTCTTCACTTATCATATTTGCATTATAAAGTTCTTTCGCTGCTTCCATAAACGCCCTCCCATTTTTGGACAGTGCTTTTATCTCTTCCCATGTAGTCGCCAGGAACATCTTTGCCCAGAATACTCTTCCCTCTCTTATATCGTCATCATCCGCAAGTCCTGTCTTATTGAGATACAACGTCTTTACCGATAAAAGATCGGAATACTTCTGATAATTCTTGATATTCAAGAAACAATACTGCGCATAAAACTCAGGATATTTTTCTTCAGCCTCAAGGCCAAGATTCCTGTCTGTGATAGTTATAAGAGTAGTCGGTTTTAATTTACCATAATCCTCGCCGCTGCCTATGCCCTCATTATATGTCCGGCAAAGGTACAAGAGCGACCTTTTTTCCCAGAATTCATCAAGATAAACCTGTATCTCAATGTCAATGAACTCGCTTTCGTTGAGTTCCACTTTGATATCGAGGATAATGACCTTATCCACATATTCGCCATAATTGACAGTGTTCAAAACCTGAACAGATACCACTTCGGACGGTTTCAGACTCATCATAGAGCAGATAAGTCCTTTGAGTGCCGTCTTTGATTTAAGAAATACGTAATGAGCCACAAAATCATTACGCAATCCGAGATTGATGCCGCCGGACATATTTTCAAATCCGACATTTTTCTTCTTTGTCACAGTTTTTCCCATACACAATCCTCCTCTTTTTAAAACTGCTGACAGAATCATCTGTCCTGTACGGCAGGATCTGTATGGCTGATTTCCAATCGATCCTGCGCTTTTTTTGATTCATCCGGGTTTTCTAAAGCGTGGATCCACTTTTGAAAATCAGATTTGAAATAAATGACGCCTGTGAGGCGTAGCAGAGCGCTCATGGTCAAAGAATATTAAGACCCATATTACGTCCGCTTAGAAAATAAACAGAGCCAGAAGCCTTACGACCTCTGACTCTGTAACTGTAACATATTATTTATCTGTTTACAAGAAAAATCGGGTATAGAAATATGGTAAGATTTTTTACCCCGTCCGCTTCCGGCGACTTACATTTGCAGCTTGGCACTGTGCACTCGCTTAACGCCGAGCTAACTGCTAACTACGACAAAACGTGCGAGGTATTCGCGCATATTACGAAACGCTCATACCTCGCACGTTAAGTCTACGTAAGCAGTGGATCTCGGCTTGCTCGGCACTTTATGTGCTTACGCTTGCAAACGTAAGCTCACCTCGCGCTATCTGCCAGTTCCTGATACAGATCAGTCCATGTATAAATGCCACTCATAAGAAATACCCTCCAAATACTACACCTGCTCTAAAATCGCATTTGTCTTATTACATATTCTTTCCTGTTCCAATACCGGAGGCAATGGAATAAGCATATTCTTACATCTTCCCCCACTAAATCCATCTTTATCTCCCACCGCATTTCCTTTAATATATTTCTGCATAAAAGGACTGCATAAACAATGATGAATATAGTATCTCAGCCTTTCATCTATCATTCGAATAATAAGAATATGCTGATTGATACTTCCTTTAGAAAAATCATCAGGAATGATTGCACATCTTCCAATAGAACCACCAGTAATATTTAACAATATATCTTTCGGTAAAACTGTGCTGTTAGGTCTTGTATCCAACAATTCCTTTGAAATATATACCATTCCTTCCTCGTGAATTCCATCGTCATAAATGTTCTGCTCTCTAAAAAAACAAAAGCCTTGCTCAACATACGCATTTGACCTCTTACCTCCAGCGGGTGTATTCCCAGAAGATATCTTTGATGAAATATCACCAAGTCTTACCCACTTCCAATTCTTAGGTATCTCGAACGGGATCTCATCGGCATCTATCTCAGGCAATGGCTTTTCTTTTTTTATCTTGCCTTCTTTTATGAGTTTTGCCTTTTCTTCCTGTATCTGTGAATACAGAGTCTCTGCATCGCCATCCTCAGGCAGTTGCTCCGTTAATTTGCCCCTAATACCTGCATCAATAATCTTGCCCTTCAATACAGAAAGGTCAGACTCATATTGTTGCTGAAGGTCGTCAATAATATCAATCTGATTAAGAACAGTATCCAACTTCTCAACAATCCTTTTCTGTTCTGCAAGTGGCGGAAGTGCAACTAAATAATTGTTTATTACATCTGACTTCACTCGCTGTTGACCTACAATTCCTTTATAAGTCATAGAACCAGCGCTAATAAATCTTTGGTCTAAAACTACGTAGTATGTATATTCTGGCAATACATGTTTTTGTCTCAATATAATTAGTTCTGTGGTACCACCACCTATACCATTTGGAAGATTCCTTGCAATAAAAGACTTTCTATTCTCAAAGCATGGAGATATTTTTGCAAAAGCAACATCATCATTTTGGAATTTTGTATGATTCTTTGATGCCGTTAACCAATCTTGTTCTTCATAAGAAAACTCTTTTGAAAAACCAGCTGATATCATTTCCATAGGAATAAATGCTGCCCTCATTTTGTTATCAGCCTCAACCTTGGGATTAATCTCATATAATGTTGCCAGTCTAACCCATTTCCAAGTAGATGGTATTTTATAAGGAATCTCTTCATCAGAAATCGGTGGCAATGCTTTTTCCTTTTTAATTCTTCCTTCTTTGATGAGTTTTTCCTTTTCTTCCTGAATTTGAGCATACAAAGTCTCAGCATCCCCATCCGAAGGAAGCTGTTCCGTAAGTTTACCCTGTATGGCAAGCTCTATTACTTTTTTCCTTAAAGCTTCTGTATCTATCAAATCTCGATTCCTCCGAGCAATTCTTTAAGTTTACTAACAGCTGCAGCGATTCCATCAGATTCTGCCTGCATATCATCAAGCACTTCCTGAACAGTACGCTCATCTTTCTTTTCCAGATCAAGCCACTTGAAATCCAGCGTATCAGACTTCTTGACTTCTTCCTCTGTAAAGCATCTCCAGCGTCCGTTTGGATTATCCTCACTGTATGTCGCTTTTCTATCCTGCTGATGGCCGGAGCAATAGCAGTCAACGAACTCATCCAAGTCTGCACGTGTCATAGGCTTTGTTGCCATGGTATGTTTGATTCCGGTTCGATAATCATAGACCCATATATCCTTGGTCGGCTCGCCCTTGTCAAAAAACAAAACATTGGTCTTCACACCGTTAGCATAAAAGATTCCCGTGGGAAGTCTCAGAATAGTATGAAGGTTATAATCCTTCATCAGTTTTTCACGAACCTTTGCGGTTGCGCCCTGATCGGTAAGCACGCTATCAGGAAGAACCACTCCTACGCGACCTCCGGTCTTTACGATAGACATGATATGCTGCAGGAAGTTCACCTGATTATCCGATGTCTTTACGAACTCAGGGCGATTCGCATATACCTCAACGCTTCCCTGAGGTCTGGTTCCAAAGGGTGGATTTGTCAAGATAACCTGATACATATCATCTGTAGTCTCTACAAGAGAATCCCTGAGGGTAACAGGGCTCCTATCTACCCCGATATCATGCAAGAACAGGTTCATAGATGCCAATGTCACAACAAGGGGCGTGATATCCGCACCAAAAAGAGCCCTGTTCTTTAAAAACTCCTGCTTTTCCATATCCTTACTCTGTACACGCATATGGTCATATGCCGCCAGAAGGAATCCACCGGTTCCACAGCAGGGATCCGCAACAGTCTCATTTATCTTCGGATCTACTACATCTACTATGGCTTTGATAAGAGCACGAGGCGTAAAGTACTGCCCTGCGCCGCTCTTTTTATCCTGACCGTTATCTTCAAGAATTCGCTCATAAATGGCACCTTTGAGGTCTCCTTCCATCATGTACCAGTTCTCACCGGCCACCATTTTGAATACTTCTTTAAGCATAACGGGACGGCTGATCTTATTTGTAGCCTTTGTAAAGATGGTTCCAATTAGTCCTTCCTCTTCTGAAAGATCCTTAAGGATTTCCTCATACTTGTCAACGAGGTCATCGCCGCTTAACTCCACGATGTCCTTCCACTTATATCCGTCAGGAATAGAGCTGCCAAGGCCAAGCTCTTCCTTCTCTGCATCCATCTTAAGGAACAGGATATATGTAAGCTGGGTAATATAATCCGTAAAGCCTACACCAGCAGATGCCATTACATTCGCTATATCTTTTACCTTCTTGATAAGAGCTGTTTCGTTCTTGTGATTTACCATATTTTACGCCGTCCTTAATATAAATTTTGCCATTGTAAGCATTTCGCTGTCCAATACCGGTGCCGTAAAACTTACAACACCTCTACGCCATAAGTCAGTATTTACTGAATTGAGTTCCGGAGCAGTGATCGCTCCGTCATTTATCACATACTCTGCTATCTGCTTCATGATATCCACCTGATCTTCCGTCAGGACACGCTGATTCTGGCCACAGTACAAGCTGAATCGCTGTGCAAATCCGACCATAAGACCGGTAAGCTTCTGATTCTTTTTATATGCATAGCGAACAAGCTGTATCAGATTTGTAAGAGCATTGACATTATGCTTGATATCCAGTTCGTCCACATTGCCTTCCTCATCTAATATCTTGTAACTCTTCCAAAGCTGATATACGCCATACTGCCTGTTCTCGGACAGCAGTCTGTCCCTTAGTTCCACGAGCATCTTATGTGTGATCACCGTATCCTCAGAATTATAAATTATGCGGAGTGCCTCGATGGAATCCTTATTTTCATCCAGGTACTTCTCAAAGTTCTCGATATAACCTTTTGCAGTTTCTTTTGAGAAGCCTGCATATATAACAGTATCCTCATCCTGTACCGAAACGGAATATCCCTTATGCATTTCAATAAGCTTATTTCGGGCCTGGATATTATTCATGAGTATTGCTATAAGATTCATACGGATAGTATTGTCTCCGGATGGCCCATTATAATCCTCAAGAATCCCATGATCAAAAGCATTTTGAATACTGTTAGCAAGCGATCTCGGGGCAAAGCCATACGCTGTGATGAAATAATCCAGGTGTTTTCCAAACATGGCATTATCTTCGTACCGCTTATTTATGGTCGCGCAATAATTCCGAAGCAGCAAAAGATTCTCATCACTGACCTCACCATGAGCCAGGTGCTCTAGTAGCTGCACCAGTGAAAGAGTCTTTTTGCCCGGTCCAAAGCCCGGTCCCGGTATACTATGGTCATGTTCCGTAACACCGACTGCATCCACGATGTAATAGCATTCCTTGGTATCAGCATTCGGTGTCACCTCACGGAGCTTATCATCCTTGATAGTCCGGCATCCACGACCCTTCATCTGCGTATATAGGACATCTGACCTGACATCCCGCATGAACAGTACTACTTCCAAAGGTCTAACATCCGTTCCCGTTGCCACAAGTGTAACTGTAACAGCGATACGGAACTCCTTTTCTGTTCTTAAGTCTCTTATGAGAGCATTGGAATCCCCTGCGGAATACGTGATCTTCTGAACAAAATTCGCAGGAACACTCCCGTCGAACTCATCCTCGAATACTTCTTTTGCAACATCCACTATCTCCGTAGCATGATTATCATCCTTTGCAAAAATAAGTGTCTTTGGTACATACTTCCACTGCTTCTCACGCTCCGGATACAGATCTGTATAGATAGCTTCTTTATATGCGGTCAGCACCTTACGAATCTGATCACGGTTAAGCACAGAACGGTCAAGAGCCTCTGCAGTATAGATATATGTATTTTCAGCATCGTAGGTTGATGTCGCTCTGGTCTTATGGGTTATCTCAACAACCTTTGAGCCTTCTTCGATTGTTCCCCCCTGCTCTGTCACCTTCGTTTCGATACGATATACACGGGACGGTACATTAACGCCATCCACAACTGAATCGTCATATGAATAGTTCTCGACTATGTTGTTACTAAAGAATGCATATGCCTCAGGAGTCGGCGTAGCAGTAAGTCCCAGTACCTTTGCTTCCGAGAAGTAATCCAAAACAGCACGCCACTTTCCATATATGGAGCGGTGACATTCATCGACTACGATGAACTGGAAGTAATCAGGCGGTAGCTTCAGAACATCGCCAAGCTGAACAGCCGGTTCCTCGTTTGCCTTATCCTCATTCTTCTTTGCATCCTCATCCTCAGCATCCTCATTCCCTTCCGCAAGCTGCTGACCCGTTAGAACCGCAAACAGTTTTTGTATAGTAGATATAACAATATCCGCATCTATATCAGACTCTCTTTTAAGCCTCTTTATCTGATACAGGTTACTCATAGGCTGCTGATGCTCAGTTCTGTCAAACAAACTAAACTCAGATTCTGTCTGCCTTGCAAGGTTGTTCCTGTCCACAAGGAAAAGAACTCTCTTCGTGGATGTATAATTAAGTAGCCTGTAGGATGCGAGACATGCAAGATAAGTCTTACCTGAACCCGTAGCGAGAACCGCCAGATTCTTCTTTCTTCCGCTCTTTAATGCCGCTTCAAGCTGAATTTCAGCATTATACTGGCAATTCCTGAGACCTTTTTTTTGAAGATACGGTAATGCTCCATACTCCGAAGCCTTCCCTATTATCTGGAGCATCTTCTTCGGGGAATGCATCTCTGAAAGTTCCACATACTCCCCATCAGGGTCTGTAAGCATATTTTTAAAGACTATCTTCTTTCCGTTCGCCATATATACAAGCGGAATAAGCTTATCAAACCACAAACCGTACCAGTTCTGAGGATGTGTGGCATATCCTTCCGCCTGATCTGCTACATCATCCCCCAGATCATTCTCTTCACGCTTAGCTTCAAGAACGGCAACCGCTTTATTGTCGATAAACAGAAGATAATCACTTTCCATATTCCCCTGCATCAATGCTTCTTTAACGGCAGTAGTGATCATAGGGATATACTCATCTCGAGATACGATATCCCAACCAACGGTATTCAGCTGTTTATCAATTTTTACACGTGCTCTTTCTTCAGGAGTCATGTGTATCCCCCGCTTTCCTAAACCATTCTGTAACATTTGAATACCTTTTTAGTATACCACATACGATAAAAAAGCACATTAAAAAAGTCCCGAACTGTATCGGGACTTTTATCCTTCAAAAACCTGTTTTTCCAAAATGCAGATTCAATTTTGAATGTCACCTCATAAACAAATAGAGCAGACCGAAGCCTGCTCTATTGTGATTACAAACAATCGCACTCATAGGGGCGAAACCCTAATAACATCGTTCACATTTAATGGAAGCGAGACTCCAATAATATCGTTCACCTTTAATGGAAGTGAGACTCCAATAGATGTGTAACCGCATCTTTTAGTATGGTAATTATATCAAATCACACATTAATGTCAAGGTCCATTTCAGATCATATATAAGAATTATTCTCACAATTCTTGGCATGCTTCCGGCTCAGGCTTACTTCACCTTAACCTTTGCCTTATAAACCATGGACCTGACTCTTGTGCCACGCTTGGTCTTTTTAACCTTGCCGTTCAGGATGTAATTTATCTTAAGGCTTCCGCTGCGGCTGCCTTCAGCCTTTCCTATGCTGAGGGTGCCGTCAGAGTTTGCCTTTACGATAACACTTACCTTGCCCTTAGTCACGGTCTTGATTTCTCCCATGGATACATAGGTGTCTCCCACCTGCCAGATACCGGAAAGGAACCTGGCGCTCTTATCCTTCATGGAAGGTATCTCTGTCTTGAATGCAGGAGATGTGGCTATGGTGACTACATTGCCGCTCACCGATGAACCTTCAGCTCCTATCTTATCAGCGGGTACTGCATTTGCACTGATCGCATTTCCTTTAACGGCGCCTGTAAGGGTTATGGTCTTGATCGCCTTCTTATTCAGGCTTACATCTATGACATCTACGATGAGTTCTTTCTTACCGCTTGTAAGAGTAACCTGATATGATCCGCCCTTGCGGCTCTTAAGGCGCTTAGGCTCGAATACACAGCCCTCCTTCTTCTTTGTCTTTACAAATTTAGATATCTTCTTTGCTTCCTTTGCATCTACAGAGTTACCGGATATGGTAAATGCCTCACCCAGTACGAGTCTGACACCTGTATTTATGGTAAGATAGTTCTTACCCTCCTTAAGGCTCCCCAGATCTAAGGACATCTGTGTGATCTTACCATTGCTGATAGTGTAGCCTGTGCTGACTGTATCGTAGCCCGTCTGATAGATACCTGTTATTACATAGTCGCCCTTGGCATTGAGCACTTCCACCATCTTGTCTATCTTCCGGTTACTTACATCGATCTGTTTCTTGGCCTCCTCATCGGAAGGACGATCTGCAGGCTTATTACCTGCCTGTGCCAGTGCCTTTTCAGCATCTTCCAGCTTCTTGAGTATATCAGCGGAAATCTTTGCTTTCTGATCATCTGTTAATGCATCATAAGCTTCCCTTGCCTCTTCGATGGCATCCTTATCAGCTGTCTTTACCTCATCTGCTGCAGGCAGGGCGTTTATGGTATTCTTTACAGAGTTTGCCGCATTGGTATCATCTGCATCCTTTACCTTAGCCTTGGCATCGGATATGGCGTCGCTGATGGCTGTAAGGGCATTTTTGATATCTGACTCTTTGAGGTTGCCGTTTTCTATCACAGCCTCAGCATCTTTTATGGCTTCCAAAAGATCATTTGCTGCCTGTGCGTAATCATCATTACCCTTTATGTCGTTGTAATAAGCCCTGGCTTCACTTACGGTACTGATAAGGGAATCTCTGGTTACAGGCAGTATCTTTACGGTAAGTACTTCACTTTTCGTATCATTGTGATTCTCATCGCCTGCCACTATATACCATACATAATAGGTTCCTGCATCTGTGCCTGTGGGAACGGTTATATTCCACTTCTTATCCTGAGACTCGGACTTTCCGTCAAAGTCAGGCGCAGTAGTCTCATTCTCACCTATAGCGTAATAGATCGAGCCGCCGCTTACCGTACCTGCTGTTACAAGGTCTTGTGCAGAGCCTGTATAAATCAGGCCCGTTGCCGCTTCGGGAGCCTTGATAATGTCACAATCAAGCGGCAGGATATTGAACGTAGCACTGACAGTTCCACCATAATAAGAGTTTGCCACAGCTGTTATGGTCACGGTAGCCTCGCCGGCATTGATGTTATCGCTATAACCTACGGTGTAGTCTGTTCCTTCAGTCAGAGTGGTATCGCCCTTTTTTACGATAACATCGGGTTCAATAGCCTCTCCCGTGTAAGGCACATCTTCAATGGCCTGAATCCATGCATCCTGCAAAGGTATTACGCCCAGGTTATCATGGATCTCATTGCCCTGTCCCGTTCCGGGATTAACGGCGTCATCGCCTCTATTCTGGGCAGCTATCAGGACATTATATGTCACAGTGGTATTTGAATCAGCTGCGGTACTATTTAAGACAACAGCGTACTCTTCTGTTGACATAACCTTATTTCCGGAAATTGTAACACCTTTCGTGGCTGAATTTACATTCACCGTTCCAGTAACTTCATTGTCTTTAAACATCGTATTCATCACGCCATTGCCGGCGATTGAAACATTACCGGTTATACTATTGCCGCTCACCTGGATATCTTTCCCGGAAATAGACATTCCTTTGCCCACGGTATTGCCAACAACTATGCATCCCTCTGACACATTCATAACACCATCCGTAACGTTTCCCTCTGCAATGGCGTTATTACCCATATTAAAATTTCCACCGCGTGTGATAGTATTGTTTCTAAATATATTTTTATTGGCATTCGAAACGATAATGGTTGGTCCGTTATAACTAAAATTATTGCCCTCAACAACGTTCTCCTCTCCAATAACAATAATAGCATAACAGAAAACCGAAGCTGCCGTCTCAAATGTGAAAGTATTGTTTTTATAAGTGTTATGTCCAGGCATATCACCGGACCCTACAGATCCGGTTCCATACAGGACATTACCTGAAGACCCGGTTATTTTAAAAATATTATTTTCAAAGAGTGAGTTTACAGTGCCCTTTCCCAGTACCATAACGAACGAACCGGTTCCGCCATTTTCAAAATACGAATTTTTCACAGTCGTGTTTTCAGTTCCGGTACGTATGCTTACAAAACCGGTATTCTGGCCAACACCTCTTGAGTTAGCAACCATCTTTATATTGTCAACGGTCACATTCGACGCACCTATAATGTACAGGCAACTGTTCAAAAACTCAATATTGCTTATGGTCGTATCGTCGGCACCTTTACCAATATTGAACTTTATACAATCTGAACCGGGATTCTCGCCGCCGTCAAATTTTGCAACAGGATCAGAAGTTGAAGTAATGGTAACCTTCTTGTTAATGTAAAGCGAATACTGCTTTCCGGGGAATTCACCCTGGAAATCAAGCACTGAGCCTACTGCCACAGCGTCATCCAGATAACCGCCTTCGCCAAAATAGTCGCTGAAATTATCAGCTTTGATAACGATCGTTTTAGGACCTTCAACCGTCACTCCGCAGGTTGCGGATATATCATCCGTCGTTTCTGCGGTTCCGTTTGTCGCTGTAACCTTGATGGTCGCCGCTCCTGTCGATATGCCAGTTGCATAGACTGTCAGGACATCGGTAGCATCCGTTCCGACCTCTGTAGTGCAGTCTTTGTCGGCATACAGTTTAATAGCGTCAGTATTTGTTCCCTCTACGCTCCACACCACGGTACTATCTGCGGCATCAGGCTCGATGGTAGCCGTAAATGAGGACTTTCCTCCTACGCCGATGGACTGTGAGGTCTTGTCAAGGGATATACCGGTGACAAGATTCCTCGTCACCATGTACCGCGCTCTGGTGCCGTCATAGGCCGTCCAGTTCTCATTATCGTCAGATATGAACATCGCCAAGCCGTCTCCGATAGTCAGCGTACCATGATCCTCTGCACTTCCTCCCGCGCCGATAGCTACGCCGCTTCCCTTTGCATCGTCAGCCTCACCGGCTACAGCGGTAACAGTACCTCCGTATATATTAACTGTGCCGCCAGGACACCCCTGTTTTGTCTCATTATATCGGGATCCGCCGCCTATACCTGCAGCTCCTTTGCCTCCGGTTGCTGTAATATCCCCACCATAGATATTAACCGTTCCACCTGCAGAAGGAGTCACATAACTATAAACAGGCCGCGTGCTACCAATACCGGCCTGTCCGTCACTTCCGGTAGTGATCAGTTTACCGTCAGAGGCCCCGTTGCTTTGTACATATATATTTAATGTGTTTCCGTTTAGAACACTGATTCCTTTCATGGCAGTCAGAGTTGCACCGTCACCAAGGATCAGATTGACAGTGCCTGAGCCATATATGGTATTGTTAATTGTGACACTTTCATTTACAACATACCAGCCGCTCGGCCAGGACGATTTATTTTCAGTAATAGGGGTATACACTTTGCACTGCTGTTCCACTCCGTTTTCATCCAGATATGAAACCGGCTGTCGGAAAAGCTGAAGTTCGTTACCATCATCCTGCACCTCGATAAACTGCTCCGGATCATCACTGACAAAGTTATCTTTGTAATCAATTGCATTTATTCCCTCGTCACTCGATGTAAAAACTCCCGGGGTTCCCATTGTCAGGCCTATGGATGCTGTTTGGGCCAGTTCGCCGGCTAATTTGATTCTTTCGGAACCTCCGGAAATATACACATTGCTGGGTGTACCCCCGGTATAAATGCCGCCGTTAAGCGTTCCTCCAACGTTATTATCTTTGATCAGCACATTTCCGGAAACACTGATAACACGACCACCGGTATCGTATATGCCACCACCTGTCTTTGCTGCGCTGTTTCCGCTGATCTCACCATCAATTATGGTCAGGTTATTTTGGACATAAATAGCACCACCGTATCCGTCAGTGTAATTGCCAATGATCTTACCACCTTCCATGGTGAATGGACCCATGATATCTATTCCGCCGCCACGTACTATATAAGACTTACCCAACGCCTTATTACCCTGGATCACTCCACCTGACATAGTAATCTGGGTATCAGAATAATTCTGCCCGACTCCACCTCCATATGTGCCTTTGTTTCCGCTGATCACGCCGCTTTTCAGGTTAAAAGTACCACTATTAATGTACACTCCGCCGCCGTGGCCATTGTTGGACGAATCATTATCTGATATCATTCCTCCATCCATTACAAACTCACCACTTTTGATATAGATTCCACCGCCATAAGTTGCTTTGTTGCCTGTTATATTTCCTCCGTACATATTGAGCGTGCCGCCTTCGATTCTCACGCCACCACCGTAATTATAATCACCGCTCCCAGTCATATTACCACCTGTGATCGCGCCCTTGTCCCCCTCCTCATCGTACAGATTAAGAGTCATATCGGTGGGGATGAGGATAACGCTGCCATTGCCGGTCCTGGTAATGCCATGCCCGTTCAGGCAGAGATTCGTCGTACCCGAAACAGACCATGTGTTACTGATCGTCACATCTTCCGTCAGATAGTAGCTGCCCTCCGTGGTCGGAAGACTGTTGGCTGCGGTTGCTTCCGCTCCGTTCTGCTCCACTGCCAGCGCGTCCGTCCACTCGTTGAAGGTGATATCGTCGTGGGTATGGGATGTCTCCCCGTCTCCGTTAATATCCTCTTCGCGTAAATCATCCAAGACATCATCCTTTGTCTCAACGACATCAACATCATCGACAAAGTCGCCATCTTCAACCGCTCCGATCTCTTCGACATTATCGACGTCATCCACGGCTTCAAATTCCTCCGTGATAACCATGTCATCTGCGTAAACTTCGGCCAACTGCATATGCGGCAGCATGTTCGTTATCAACATGGCCAATGTCAACAGAAAACTCCATAATCTTCTCTTGCTTTTTTTACTCATTCCTCTTCTCCCTTCTTTTGCAAGACGTTATCAAACCATCCGCTCGTATTTTTCATGCCCGTTTCAATTGTCCGACCCCAGTATTATAACACTTTACCAACGCGATGTCTATTACAGTTCCATTTTCTGTACATATTAGCCAAAGGGATGAAATATATGCATCTCTCAACCAAAAGCAGTGCTTAGTTCAGATACATTCATTTTCAGATTGACCGGATAAAAACGATAGTGTAAAATTATTTCTTATGAAAAAAATGATCCTTTTGCTCACAATCTTACTGCTTTTTGCACTCCCCGGATGTACAAAAGATGATAATTCAAAGCAAAAAGTATCGGATAATAATGCGTCTTTGCCCGAGGAACAGGCAGAGGATGATCCTTTACTGTCTGAAGAGGCAGATGATTATATGGACAAATATGTCTGTATGAAGGTATCCGGCAAAGGCCGTGATATATTCAACCCGGCCCATGGCAACGGTAAGGATTACCGCTACGGCGCTTCCATTATCATAGATGAAGAAGAAAACATAATGCACATCTGGCAGTCTGCTCCCGGCACTTCAGGCAGGGCCCATGACTGTATCAGCTACTGCAGTTCCGAAGATAACGGTCTGTCATTTTCAAAAGACTATCTGGCCCTCTCTGCCACCCCCGGATCAAAAGATGAATTATCTGCCTGTGATCCTGATGTATTCTATTATGACGGTTACTATTACATGGGCTACACTTCCACCATAAACAATACTCTGGACGGCATCTGCAATAATGTATTTCTGGCGCGTTCCAAAAAGCCCGAAGGTCCCTATAAAAAATGGAACGGTGACAGCTGGAGTGATGATCCTGAACCCATCCTTTATTATGACGGTCTCTCTGCAGGCTGGGGCATCGGAGAGCCTGCCTTTGTGATACTTGATGACACCCTCTATCTCTTTGCCACCGTAGACGCCTACACACAGGATTATCTGCGTCTTCGTACCACGCAGCTTTGGACTACTTCCCTTTCGGACCCGAACTGGCCCGCTCACTTTGAGGCAAAGGGCTGCGCCCTGAACCGGACAGACACTCCCGAGACAAATATCGTCGAAGAGAATAATTCTGTTTCTGAAGACGATTCCGGTGATGATGACAGTTCTACCGCTGAAGACAATCATGCCTCTGAAGATAATTCCGGTTATGATGACGCTTCATATGATGAGGTAACTGATGACGACGCGACCAAAAATGACAGGGCCGACGATATGTTTATTGACGCGGAAGAAAGTTCTGGCGCCGGTGTCGCAAATGATAAATACATCTACTCCGACTGTGATTCCCTGGATGTGGTCTATCATGAACCCAGCCACAGATTTTTAGCCCTGGCTACTAACCGCCGCTTTAAAAGCGACAGCTGTCTGTTATGCTTTGAGTCCTTTGACGGCCTGAATTTCCAGAGAGTCAGCGAACTAAACACCAACGTATACTGCGGCTGTCACAACTGCGGGCTGGCATCCGATGCACAGGGGCATCTTAAAAGAGACACCCCAAGGTTCTTAAGCTATGCTTATTCCGGCAATGTTTCCACACGCTGGGGCGTATGGGCCGATCGTATCGCGCCTTTCGTGATCAGCCTCAAGGATGAGCCTGATACAAGCGATGATAATGAAGAGAATCTAAAGTGCAGACTGGAAAGAAGCCGTACCCGCCGTATCCCTGTTCCTGTTGTGGCAGATGATGATACGGATGTCAGTTCGGATGACTCAGGTTCTGCCGATCCCGGGGATGATTCTGATTCAGAATCTGCTGATTCCAGGGATGATTCTGATTCAGAATCTGCTGATTCCGGGGATGATTCTGACAAAAGTTTTGATGATACTTCCGGAAACACATCCAAAGCCGTTTCAGATAATGATTCCGACAACTATTCCGAGAAACGACTGCTTCCGGGTAAACGCATCTATAATGTGTCACTTCGCGGGCTTTACGCAGTAGCGATCCGTCCCATCTTCGTCTCCGGCAGCGGGCGACTGTATGAACTGACTGATAATGCACTGCGCAGCCGCGGAATCAAATTTGATATAGCCGATGATTCCGTATGCGAGATCAGGGATGATTTCGCCGTGATCCCTAAGAAAGAAGGCAGCACCGCCGTTGACGTCACCGATGTATACGGCCACTCCTACACTGTAAGTGTTAATGTCATTCCATAGCTATTATATGCACTCTTTATACTGATCTGCCTTTTTGCCCTGTACGGTTTCTTCTGTACGTTTCTTTCTGTTCGGTTTCTTCTGTACGGTTCTTTCTGTTCGGTTTCTTCTGTACGATTCCTTCTGTCATACCTACTAATCTCTGTTTTTTTCTATTTCGTCTGTATACAAAATTTTACCATACATACCAAATTCAATTTTTCCTATTTCGTCCGTATTTAATTAATTTAAAAATACCTACTAAATCCATTTTTTATCATTTCGTCCGTACAGCCCCAAATCGCAATACGGACTAAACGCAGTTATTTCCATTTCGTACGTACCGAAATCAACTTATAATACGGACTAAATCCGCTTTTTCTTAATTTCGTCCGTACCACCAAAATCACTATACGGACTAAACATAGTTTTTCCCATTTCGTCCGTATAATTTGATGCTTAAACCGCTCAAATAGTTGACATAACCGTTCAAACAGTTGACATAACTTGACAAATCCCTCTTCCACCAATATACTGAATTAAAGTGTAACTCTATTATTGCTTATTACAAAACAACCATGGCACAGAACGACAAATCCTACCACGAACAAAAGAATATAGAAAACACCCAGAAAATGAGGGAGATCGTATCCGGCCTCCCTGCTTTCTGCCGCCAGTTTTTCAGAGGTATTGAGGAGCGCTCGCTCCCCCGCACCCGTCTGGCATACGCCTATGACCTGCGGGTTTTCTTCGAA
>Ga0247608_10002970_pt1 | contig 20309 bp, 21 predicted proteins | sample 176DNAGHGlowgp2_FD_193490 | JGI IMG/M metagenome (GOLD analysis project Ga0247608, IMG submission 193490) | Sheep rumen microbial communities from Palmerston North, Manawatu-Wanganui, New Zealand - 1766 DNA GHGlow gp2 | ecosystem: Host-associated > Mammals > Digestive system > Stomach > Rumen ...
AGCTGCCAGGGGTCTCTTATGTCTGAATCCCACAAAAAGAAATCTGTCCATTTAATACCTTCCCTGGTGTAATACTGGTAACGCTTATAGCAAGCCATTACCAAGGTAGGTCATCTTCACCTGTTATTTTCTTCTCCTTTGCAGCCTTGGCAGCTCTTAATGCCTTGATTGCTACCATCAATTCCTCTTGAGAGAACTCTGATGTTGCTGGAGCTTGTTCCTTCGTGAACTTAACATCTTCTGCCAACCTCATTACTGGAGCGTTATTAATGTCATCCCAACTGGAGTCGTTGTAACGCTTAAGACTCTCTGAATTGATTCTGAACCTGTAGAACTTACCCTCCTTCACTGGACTGTCAAATATCTGCCTGTCCACCAATGTCTGTAATGCCTTCTCAACAGCCTCCTGAGGCATATGTAAGCTCTTTGTGTTAATTGTAGAGTACGTCACGTACCCTTCCTTCTGCGTAGCCATTAGAATGTCGGCTACCTTGTAAACCTCCACTGGAAGGAGGCACTTCAGTTTTAAGTTTAAAAACTGTCTTTCCATTAATCATAATGATTTATTTAAATTATTTTCCAAGGGATTTGGCTATTAACAGGTCTTTTATCTGTTCTTCCAGCTCCCACCACTTCATGTCATAGCATGTATATTGTTCTTGCTCTTTTTCTAGTTCATCTACTGTCTTCATATGTCATCCCATTTCTACTGCAAAGATATATATTTATTTTTAGAAAAACAAATAATTCGTTAATTATTTTACAAATATTTTTTTATATATATTTGGTTTTCCTGCGGGCTGGGTCTGATAAGTTTTCACTAATTGAGCTGGGAGTAAGGTTGCTTCGCAGAAGCATAAACCAATTTATCATGGAGCTGCACCTACCCAAAGGTGCAAAGCGACCCAATTTTATTTCATATACTTGGAGTACTTCAGTGCTCCGCACTTATCATTATAGTAGTTATTGACTTCTCTGACACCTGGCATTGAAGACAGTTTCTTTCCACCAAGGTGTCTCTCATCTACACTGTTTACAAACTTATTCCTACTTTTCTCCAACTCATCAATGGTGGTTGCCTCTGTAATATCACTCTTCCACTGCTCCAGTAGCTCGTTAAAGGGTACAAGTTTTTCTTGTGTCGTTGCACCCTCCCCAAGAGGTGCAAAAGACACAATTTTATTTATCTCCTCGTCTCGTCTCGACTCGTCTCTACTCGTCTCAACTCGTCTCTTCTCTTCTAGTGGCTCATTAGCTATTTTTTCAAAGTCTTCAACCTCAGTTTTAATCTCTGGGTTCTGTGGCATCAAGTCTCTGATACCATTGCATAGTCTATAGCGTGTACATCTGTGATTTGTACCAGATGCTCTTTCTACAAGCCTTTTGAATATCAGCTTCAATAACACCCTTTTGCCTTCAGCTGGAGATAGATTTGATTCCTCGAACAGTATCTTCTGTTCTTTGAAAAACCAACCATCGTGTTCAGCAGCATATATGCTGTGGTTAAGGTAGTAGAAGCACAGTGTTCCAAGTAGATTCTTCTGTGCAGTGTCCAAATTGGCTTTTTTGCTATCAGCCACTTCTTGTGGCAAGAACTCCTGGTTCTCGCACTCCTCAATTTTCTTGTTCATCTAATTGTGTTTTAAGTTTTTATTTAGTCTTCAAGGGTTTTTGGTTTAAGGTAAGGAGGGAACTTAAAACCCTTGACTAAACCCTCCTTACCCAGTTGACCGAATAAAAGCAACTGTTTCGAACCAGTTACTGATAATAAATATAATCTAAAGCAAAGATATATAAAAAATATGAGAAAAACAAGTTTTATGAAAAGAAAATATTAAATTATTACAAAATAAAGTTGGTGATTTACTTGTATTTTTCACAAAAAATATATATCTTTGCACTAAAGAATGGTTCTTCATCCAGATGTCATAATGAATTTTTATTTTGTTATTAAAGGAGCTGGAGGAAAGTATGCAAGAGAGCACAACACCTCCAGTTCTTTATTTTAATTTTTTATTTAATTAATATATAAAATATTTTTTATATACTATTGAATTTAATTTAATTTTTGTTAATATTTAATATATAGATAATATTAAAAATAATTGACATAAAATTAAATTAGACAATGGCAAATGAAGAATGGAAATCGATACCTGGTTATCCAAGGTATGAAGTATCAAACATGGGTAGGGTAAGGTCTTACACATCAAAATCTAATCCAGGCAAGATACTGAAACAGACTAAACTAAAAGGATATATGTATGTAAACCTGGTAGAAGGCGAAGAAAGAACGCTCAATAAGACAAAGAGAATAGCAGTTCACAGACTGGTAGCTCAGGCATTTGTGCCAAACCCAACCGATAGAAAACACGTTGACCACATTATCCCAGTTAGTATGGGAGGAAAGCCAACAGCAGATAATTTAAGGTGGGTTACAGCAAAGGAAAATGCAGCAAATGAGTTGACGAAGCTCAATAGGCAAAGGGCAACTGAAGAGAGAAAGAAAAAGGTATACCAGTACACTGAAGACCTCACACTGATTGCCACGTTTCCATCCACAGCAGAAGCAGCAAGAGAACTGGGCAAATCACAGGGAAACATCACCAGTTGCACCACAGGGGCACTACCAAGGTATATGGGCTATATCTTCAGCTATGTTCCATTGCATAGTCTAGAAGAAAGGGAGGAATTGGAAAAACAAAAGCATTACCAGTTCATGAAAAACCGAATGAGCACATACAGAGCACTAGATAAGTGGGTGGCAAAGAAGACAGCAGAATGTGGTAATGACTGGCAGTGGTATAAGAGGCATCCAGAAGAGAGCAAAAAACGTTCAAGAGACTACTACTACAGGAATAGGGAAAAAATCCTCATGAAGTGGAAAATTAAAAGAGATAATGAGAAACTGATGAATGGGCAGACCAAGGAATCCTAATTCACGAACTGACCCAGCAATACTGGAATACAGACGACAGTATTACTACGAGCATAAAAACAAAATGCTTGAAGCAGCCAAGGCAAGATATGCAGCCAAGGTGATGGCAAAGGAGAAAAAGGAGAAGGAACAGAAGCCAACAGAAGAAACCATCGAACATGATATACAGTTCTATGAAACTTGGTTATCTCAGCTCAGAAACAAACTGCCAACAGCAAAGGGATGGGTTAGAACAGCAATCCAGAATCAAATAACATTGATTGAGACAACAAATAAACAATGGGAAGAGCGACAACCAGACAGATAGGAAGACAGGAGTATGAAGTAAAGTATAATGACGGAAGGGTAACACACCAAGCAGCGAAGAAACAAGAGAGAATAGAAAATTTCAAACGATTCCTATTCACAAAGTTCAGAGAACGCTGGTTACTTATACCTCAAGCACAAGCAACATTGGAAAGAACTTTTATTAGGGAATTTTTAGACAGTATTAAATGATGGAAATTTGGAAAGATGTTTTGGGATATGAAGGATATTACCAAGTATCCAACGAAGGAAGGGTTAGGTCACTCGAAAGAGTTGTAGAAACTGTCTCTCATGGGAAGCCATGTTTAAGACATATACAAGGGTATATGATGCAACTACGACCAAATTCTAGAAATGGTTATTTAGAGGTTGGACTGAAAAAAGATGGAAAAAGAAAAACATTAAGAGTCCATCGTTTGGTGTGGGAGGCTTTCAATGACAAAATTCCAGAAGGATATGAGATTGACCATTTGAATACAATCAGAACTGATAGCAGACTTGAGAATTTGAGAATTACAACACACAAAGATAATTTGAACAATCCTTTGTCTGTAGTCAACAGAATCAAATCTTTGACAGGAAAATTCAAAGGTGAATTAAATCCTAATTATGGTAAGCATTGTTCTGAAGAAACAAAAAGAAAAATGAGTCTAGCTAAACAGAATATGTCTGATGAAACTCGCAGAAGGTATTCTGAAGCAGCAAAAGAACGATGGAGAAGAAAAAAAGAATTGATAGAAGCACTAGGTTAGTTTAGATTGTTTCATATTTGTATTTTTTTTAACATTATTAACTGTTGGAAACCAGGGAGTTAGAGAAGCACAAGTACTTAAAACTTTCCTGGTTTCCTTTTTCGACGAAACCATAACTAATTATTTGAAAAAAGATATATGAGAACTTATTATTTTACAAGAGACATCAGATTCAAGGAATTTGAAGATGCAGGAATTAAATTGGTTGATAACAGGAATAGAGCAGCAGATTATGGGGAAGTGCCTTTTATTCTTGAAGATGGAGAATCATTTGTGATGATTGAGAGATATAACCCATCAGAAGATGGTGATATTTCTAACTACACAACAGGTAAGGTAGAAGGAAATGGATTCGGAGGGGATATACTAACAAAACTTGACAATATATTCGGAATCGTTGTATGAAATACTCCAAATACTACAAGATGATAGATACCAGCAAATATGACTTTACAGAAAACGGTATCTATTCAAAGAGAACTGGAAAACTGATTGAAGGCTACCCAATAGGGAAACTGAGGAAATATTACCAGACAAAACTCAGATGTGTGGATGGAAAGGAAAGAAGCCTATATATACACACTGCACTCTGGATATATTTCAATGGTGATATTCCAGAAGGATATGAGATAAATCATAGGGATTTGAATCAGAATAACAATACATTGTCAAACCTCGAACTCTTAACACATAGGGAAAATATGAACTATGGGGATACACAGATTAAAAAAGCAAACGGTATTAGAAACTCAGACAAGATAAGAAAAAGAAGGGAAGGAAACTAATCCTTCCCATTTTTTATATTGGTATATTCTTCGACAATTCAGCGATATCTTCGTCTCTGGTAAGTTGTTTAATGTAGGTACTGATAGTGTTTGGGCTTCTGGAAAGCATTGAGGCTAAGTCACGCACACTAATACCAGGAGTAGACAACATATTGTTACTAAAGCTATGACGTGCCGTATACATCACAACCCTCTCAACCTCAACCAATGGCTCATTGCAGCCCTCATTAACGTTCTTCCTTATTGTCTCCTCATTAATCTTCTTGAATGCCTTCCTGACCCATTTAATGGCGTTCTCACTGCAATGCCATGAATCCTTCAGCATCTTCCATTCATCCACAGTATCCTTCATCTTGATGGGATAGACATAACCATCAGTAGACCTGCCAAGGAAATGCTCAAGACCAATGATGCAGAACATATCCCTCTTCCACCTGATGCGAACCTCAACATCAGTCTTCTGACGCTTGAAGTTAATAGCCCAGTATTCCTCACCATTAATCACCATCCTCTGACACATATCAACCTTCAACTTGGTTATCTCAACTGGAGCTGAACCATTCATCTTGTACATCAAGAGAAACCACAATATGCCGAACTCCTCACTGTTCCTGTCACCAAGCTTCTCATATGCACCATCCTTGTAATGCCACATATTGCCATTCCTAACAATAACAAGGTTAAGCCAATAATCCATCAGTTTAATAATGTGAGATTTGTCCAGGTAATAGTCCCTTGGCTTCTGCTTGTACTTCTGGGTGAACTTCCACTCACGGAAAGGATAGTCAGACGAAGATACCAGACCCTTGTCTATGGCATAGTTCCACACTGAGGCAATACTACCCAATATACCTCTTACTGTACTGTCACCAAGATTAAGCCAACGGACAAAATCCTTGATGAACCCCAGGGTAATCTCATTCACCAATATCTTCTCCTTGCCAGAAAACTCAACAACCTTATCATAAGCATAACGATAAGCATTAGATGTCTTCGTCTTCAGCCTGCGATTCCTCACCAATTCATCCATTATATCCTTGAATACATTGCTCTTGCCATTCAAATCAATAACAGCATCCTCCATCAACATTGCAGGGGTATAAACCTTCTGATGAAACTCATACTCATTCTTTCGCTCAATAATCCTGGTTTTGATATCCGATAACATCTTATTCAATACTGGAGCATTGGGACAACCTCGCTTTATCTCCTCCCTCTTACTGTCCCAGTACTTGACCAGACATGATACACCTGTGGCTTTCTCTACACGACCACCAAAACATACAACGATGTAAATGGGATATGACCCATCCTTCATCTGACGATTCATCTTCTGAACGAACCTGATACTAGCACTGCTTTTTCTTCCCATAATTTTGTCTTGTAAAATGTCGCAACAAAGGTACTATTTTTCCTCTAATTGTCTCACATTCATATAGTTAAAAGATGTTAACAACCCTTTATTTACTGGGATTGACGATTATCTTTTAAAAGTATGGAACTTCATCTACAATAGTTCCTGAAAACAGCCTAACCAATTGAATATCAAAGGGATAATATTAAGCTAATTATTTTTGTCTAATCATTTGTCTCAGATATTCAACGAAAAGATATTTATTGGAAAAAAAAGACAAATGACAGACCAGGATACATTTATCAACTACATTAATGACCATTATACAGAATTGAAATGGAAATATTTTAAGTTTTGTCAGGAACATCACTATGACTGGGATGAAGACATCTATTCAGATACAATACTGAAATGCTATGATGCAATCGTTAAAAAGGGCAAGCTAGCAGACACAACACCACAGGGAATCGAGAATTATTTCTTCATGGCGTTTAAGAATAACATAATGAATGAAAAGAGGTATTGCAGAAGCAAATGTAGAGATTGGAATATCACTTCAGATAACATTAATGAACTATATGAAACCTGGTATAATGACAACCATGACACAGCACATACAAAGCTGGTATCAGACCTATGGAAGGATTTTAGCGTATTGTACATTATGACAAGAGTTGAACAGGAGTTTGACAATGAGCATTTCTATTTGTACAGGATAAAGACATTGATGCCAGGTATGACGTTTAAGAAGCTGGCTGATAATTGCAAGCATATAAAGGCAACCAGGAGAAAAGTGATAGATGTGATGAGATGGGTCAAGGCTAATATTACAAAGGAGGAAATAAGGAAGGTATTTTACACGATGTATGGAGATATTATTTGATGTGATTACAGTATTCGTTATATTCTTTGCTGTGAACTATTCAGCCTGGTATATAACAGAGGTAAAGGGATTGCCACAATGGTTGCAGTATAAGCCCTGGATATGTAGGTTATGTCTTACATTCTGGTCATTGATTGCCATATATTGTACCATTTGGGCTAGTTTCAACTGTTTAACTATAGGAACGGTTGGTATTGCATTGACAGTGATGAATGCATTGGCAATGTGGATAGACCAGAAAAATAAGACGATTAAAATATAATTGACAAATGAATTACACATTTACAGACGAAGATGTTAAGAAGGTAGAGAAGTTCATTGAGATTAAGAACAAAGGCTTCTATTGTGATGGAGCACAGCTAACTGCTGTCTACAATAGGGTTCTGGGTAAGAATGCAGCTGTTACAAACTGTGGTAGCTGTCTCCGACAAAGGGTAACAGAGCTTGAGAATGCATTAAATCACTTCAAGCAAAAGATGGCTTTGGAGAGCGAAAAAAATGAACAGATGGATAATATACCACAGGAGGAAAATAAAACGATTGTAGAGGCTGGAAATGCCCTTAAATCGAAAGCAAAGAAGAAATAACTATGAGTAATTTTGCAGCAGAGAGTCATAGCTTGCCAACATTCAAGGAAAGGAAGGCTGCAAAAGTAAAAGCTGGTAGGTACAATATAACTAATTGGCTTAGCACTGATGCTGTGATAAGTGAAGTTTATGTTGACCTTGTTAATGGTATGACCAAGAGTGATGTGATGGAAAAGCTCATGAAGGGATGCTATGAGAATCAGAAGAGACCATTAAAAGAGAGAACATCACAGGAATATATTGCAGCAGCATACCAGAGGATGCAATATGACTTTGAAGCACAGGCTGAGGAAATGAGAGCTGATATATATGCCAAGCTTATGAGTGTATATGCTGATGCTGTGAAGGCAAATGACAGGTATAATGCAGTTGTAGCCCTGGATAAGATAATGAAGCTTACAGGCATTGCAATGGATAAGCCACAGAATAATATTCAGATTAACAACAACAAGGAAGGCATAACCATTAATTTTGGTTTTGAGAAGACAGATGAGAATTAACTTTGACATAGACCTAACACCAAAGCAGAAGGAAGCCTATTCCATATTGCATGACAAGGATACCCAGTTCCTGATTGCAAGGTGGTCAAGACAGTGTGGTAAGACGGTATTCGCTGAGATAATGATGATTGAATATCTATGCAAGAATAATAAATTCAATGCATATATCTCACCAACATTTGCACAAGGTAAGAAGGTTTTTTCAGAGTTAACTCAGTTATTGGAAGGCACTGGTATTATTGCAAAGGCTAATGCTTCAGATTTGAAGATTGATTCAGTCTATGGAAGCACATTGAAGTTCTTTTCAATGGAGTCACCAACATCTATCAGAGGTAACACGGTATCAGGACTTCTTGTATTAGACGAGGCAGCATTCTTTCCGACACAATTGTCTTCAGGTGAAGACCCTTATTACAACGTCATATTCCCAATTATCAAAGCAAGAAAGCCAAAAGTTCTAGTAATTAGTACTCCAAATGGCAAGCAGGGCATGTATTATGACCTCTATCTCAAGGCATTCCAGGGTGAGAGGGGATACAGGGAATTATCAGCAACGATATATGATGATACGCTGATTACTTCAGAGGAAATTGAGGCATTGAAGAAGGGATATCCACCACTTGCATGGCAACAAGAATTCGAAGTACAGTTCCTTGACAACGCATTGACTGTATTCCCAGGTTTTTCTGATTGTTTTAATGCTTCATACAGTGGAGGAAAGTGTTGGATTGGGATTGACCCATCTTCAGTTGGTGAGGATAATACAATACTAACAGTCATCAATGACAAGAATGAGGTAAGGCAGCATAAGATTGATGGAACATTGGATGCAAAATATGAGAAAATTGCAAAATTAATTAACAATTATAATCCAGTTGCAACATATATCGAGAATAACAGCATTGGTGAGGTTATGGCGAATGAGATTAAGAAGAAATTGCACAGGAAGAGCAATTTTTACACATTCACAACGACAAATGAGAGCAAGAAGCAGTATATATCAATGTTGGCTGTTGATATTGCCAATAATGAGATACATTTCGAGGAGGATAATAGACTATTATACAGCGAATTATCCACTTTTACCTTTAAATTGACCAAGGGAGGCAATATAACGTATGCTGCAAGGGAAGGATATCATGATGATACTGTGACAAGCTTGGGAATATGCTTGCAATGCAGGTATGATTTCAGGTATACTGGTGAAAATAAGTTGAATTTCGTAATGACAAAGCAAAAATTGTACATATAATATGGCAGATGAGGTGATTAAGGATTATGGTGAGTGGAAAACTCCAAGGGGTTGGAATGAATTAACATTAAAGCAGTTCCAGGATATTGAGAGATATTACTCTGATAAGGATAAACAGTTTGATGTGAGGGAGGTATTGAACCTGTTCACAGACCATTCTGTTGAGGAGATAAGTCAATTGCCAATTGATTTCGTTGACAAGCTGTTGAATGAGCTGTCTTGGCTTCAGGATGCACCAGAATATGGTGAGGCAAGACCATACATTGACATAAATGGTGAGAGGTATCAGGTTAATGTCCAGGAGAAGTTGAAGACTGGTGAATATATTGCCGTTGAGACGGCTATGAAGGGTGATGTTCACAACTATGCTGCAATATTGGCTATATTGTGCAGGAAGCAGGGTGAGATATATGACAGTCACTTTGAGAACGAGGTATTGCCTTCCAGGATTGAGTTGTTTGAGTGCCAGCCAATGATGGAAGTGATGCCAATTGTCAGTTTTTTTTTAAACTTATGGCTGGTATTAGGGAAACATACCCTATTGTATTCGACAGTAAGGGAGCAGGTAGACCTCACTCGAAAGCATATCGAGACTTTGCACAAAAATGGGGCACTCTCAAAACGCTCTATGAGGTCTGCGATGAAAGAATTGAGAAAATTGGAGAAATCTATCAGCTCTATTTAAATGATTATCTGCAATATCTCTCATATATGATTGAGAAGGCAGAAGTTGAGAGGGAGGAAGATAAGTTCCAGGAGACTTTGAGGAAATCAAGGGGCAAACACTAGTTTGCCTTTTTTTTATGTTTATAAAAATGATATTAATATGTACTACAAAGAGATAGTTGATACGCTAATTAATGTTTTAAGTCGTTTCAAAGGTGTTAATTATGTAAAATATCAAGGTGATGACTTAAACAACCAGCAACATAATAACAAGACAATACAATGTTATATCGACAACATTTCGTTAAGTCAGTATAACTTGACAACCAATATAAACAAAATATCATTTGAGGTTTATATATTGGGATTTGCTGATGGTACTAGTGGAAACACTGCACTTGATGTTCAAGATGTGTGCTATAATGTTGCTGTTAATTTTCTAACATATATCGACAACGCACCACAATTCCAAAACTTAATATCACTATACGATTGGAGTATTTTGACGTTAGACAGATACACAGCACAAAGTAATGCTGGTGTAAAACTTTCTGTTGTATTAAATGCTGTTTCACCAATTAATCTTTGTGAATACGAAGATTGGTTTAATGATGAACCTTATACACCAGAAGAAGATAAGGATATTGATGTCCCAACTAGTGAAGTTGGAGAGTTGGAGGTTCATCCAATAAAACTGCTAAGAAATCGTAATTGCTGATGGAAATAGGTAAGATTGTAATGGAGTTCTCAAAGGACTTGATGACTATTGTTAGGATGGTGATGTCCAGCAACCAGGGAATAAACCAGAAGGTTGGCAGAAACACTCTTGTTGATTCGAAGTTATACAATACATTGAGTGTTAGGGCAACCAATGACGGTGACTTGATATTCGACATCATCCTTAACGACTATCTCAGATACATTGAGAGTGGAAGAAGGGCTGGAGCTAAGTTTCCTCCAGTTGAGCCAATTGTGAGATGGTGCAAGAGCAAGGGGATATCCACTGACAATTCTACCATATTCCTTATTAGGAGGGCAATATCCAGGGATGGCATAAGACCAAGACCTATAATGCAGTATGTATTTGAGGAGATTGATGATGAGTGGAACGATAGTTTGGCAGATGAGATATTCGACAAAATAATGGAAACAATTGACAAATATTTTAACACATAATGGATATATTATATAATGGAGCACAGAGGAATGAGAGCATTGTAACTTTCAGTGAAGTGCCAAACATTCTTTCAGTTAAGGAGGATGTTTCTGGTACAAAGGGTCGATTGAATCTCGTTGTATACAGTGGATGGAGTGTATCTGCTGACAGTCAGTACTACTTCACATTGTTTGGTGAGACTATTTCGAATGTATTAGCGCCTCAGGATGCCAAGAACAAGAAGTTCTATGTTAGCACAAACATAGCTTCAACTGCCATGTCCATTGCAAGGGCACTGAGGAGTTGTGGAAGCATTGCTGCTGACTATATCATCACCACTGGTACAACTAACACCTCTGGTGATACTGTCATACTGACTGCCAAGGTTATTGGAAGGAAGAGCTTCAATTCCAACATTGACAAGAACATTCCTACCAGTTATATGTTGGTTGGAATACAGGAAGACGGTAGTGCTGATGAGAGTGGCAATAACTTCTTCAATTCCAAGATTGACGTTGAGGTGTACCAAGGTGATAACTACATAACCACATTGGAGAAGAATTGGTATGGTGATGATTGTTCGTTTGACGTTACACCAGTATTGGCAACATTGACAGAGCCAATGAAGGAGAATGAGCCGATATTGCCTTATACCTTGAAGGTTAACAAGCTTGCATCAAATGGGCTGTACACATCACTTGGTGAGGTGAGTGGATTAACCACATACGGATACCTGGCAAACCAGAGTGAGAAATACCTTCCAACCAGTTGTATGATTCTCAGCAATAACAAGGTATATGACAGAGGAGGATTGAATTACACAATGGACAGGACAGTTCATTATTCAGTGCTTGCTGGTGGTAACATTGCATATGGTTTCTCAGTCAATTATACGATATATGACAGTGCAATGAATGTGTTGGAGACAGGACAAGATATGGTTAAGACACCAACATCAAATCCAATCATTAAAGATTTGCAATACTCAATACCAGTTAGTAGATGGTATACCAATGCAGCATATTGTGATATTCAAGTTTCAAGTGGAGATAGCAATAGGATTAGATTCCAGATTGTAAGACCATTGGGTTCAGCAGAGGGATGGCAGAGGATATTCTGGAGGAATGAGTATGGTGGAATCAGTTTCTTTGATTTCTCTAGCACTTCAAGTGAGAGTGATTCAATTGAAATCGAGACATATGAGAAGAACATATTTGACTATTACGACTATGACACTGACAGTGGTGATACCTTTGAGAGGAAGAAGATATATTCATCAAAGATTGGCAAGTCAGTTAAGGTCAAGTCTCACCTGATGGAGAAGAAGGGAAAGTACATCTTCAACTCACTTGCAAGGAGCAAGAAGATATGGACATATGTTAACGGAAACTGCCATTACATCATTCCAAAGGCATTGGAGGTTACTGAGGATGCCCAATACAATGATATATACACAGCAACGTTTACTTACGAATATTCAGATTTAAGTTAAAATTATGATTTCAAATCAACACTACATAGAGCTATACGTAAATGACCAGTTGATTGAGCTTGAGTCACAGGAAAGTCTTAACCTTAGGATTAACAATGTAATTTTCAATCCAACCAAGACCACAACGACTCAAGCTGAGTACTCATATTCGTTTGAGATACCTTCAACGAAGGTGAATGACACAATCCTGGATTATGCAAACAACTTGGCAAAGTTGAATAAGTTCCATGCAAGGTACAAGGCTATGGTCTATGCTGACGGCAACTTGATATTCGATGGTTCTCTTACAATCCAGAAGTATTCATCAAAGACCAAGAAGTACACTTGCAACCTGGTTAACATCAAGGTAAATACCTTGGATGAGATATTTGGCGAAGACAAGCTTACTGATATGCATTGGGATGTGCCTTTCAGTGGTGCTCCAACAATCAACTCTGTCAATGCAAATATGAACTCAAAGTATTGTTTCCCATTGGTAAGCTATGGTGCGTTCCAGAAGAACTATGTTAGGGCAGATTCAGTTGGAGCTGATTATACACCAAAGTCAGCCATTGACAAGTACAACAAGTGGTGGGTTGAGTCATTCTACCCATCATTGAATGTTGTTGAGGAGATGCGAAAATGCTTTGAGAACAAGGGATATACAGTTGGTGGTTCTGTTTTCTCAGACCCGTTCATCAAGGATATATTCGCTAGTTGTAACCTTGCACAGGAACAAGTCCCAATCTATAACCTTGGCAATCCAAAGTTTGGAAAGTTGTCATTGAATGTTACTTGGAATAACTATACTTCGCAAGGAGAATATGGTGGAACTCACTTCTCAAGGGGAAGGAATGAGTATTCTCATGGAAACACAACTGGAGGTCTTCAGCAGGAGCTTAAGTTCCCTTATGAGAAGTGTGGTCCTGGTAACCGTCCTCAAGGAACAACTGAGGCTCAGTACAATCTTGACACCATTATGTTCTGGAACATGCTTGATTCCACCTCAAACAGTGCAGTGACAGTGACAATGGCGCATGACAATTACATCTTAGACCCAAATGAGCACCTTATTGTGATTCCTGCTGATGGCTGGTACAAGATTGACCTTACAGTTAATGCAACATTGAAGGATTCTGGTACTAATTTCATAGCTCCAATGTGGTATACCAATTATTATGAGGGTTTTGAGTTCAAGAAGTATGATAAACAGCTATATAAGACATTCAACCAATGGAAGGGAGGCTATTTCACACCACTTGAGATTCAGCTCATAAGGAATTATGATGAGAATATAGAGTTAATCAAGGGTAAGAAAAACGTTACTTATTTCACTGGTGACCCAAATGAAGATGTTTACCACTATGAAGGTGGCTCATATACATCAGCAACATATTCAAACAAGGTTGAATGGGAAACAGAATTCCCTCACCAGGCGCTATACGGTTCTAACTCTCCTACAAAGAGTAATGAATTGACAAATTCAGCAGTTGAAAGCAATATAAGCAGTAATAGCAGTGGTGGTGCTTCTGTTAACGGTGGTCATAACTATGGTGGTAGAAGGGCTGGAACATTCGGAAATGGTGATTATATGAATGGAGGAGACACTGGTCGTACAACAAATGGTCAGGCTGGTGGAACTTCATATAACACCTATGGGTTTATGCACAAGGATGGCAAGGTAATGCCATATGACCAGGTTGTTTCAACTGCATTCATATGTGGTTTCTCAACGATGTCAGACGGTACTGTATCAGTTATGCGTAATGGCAGGTCTTGGAGCAATCTTTCAACTATCAACAACCATATGATGGCAAATGTTGACGGTCTTAACCTATATAACAAAGATGCAAGTGGCAATACAGTGGTTGAGGAGACCAACTATTGCTCAAACACATATAAAGGTTCTCCAAATTGCAGCATAAACGTATATCAGAACAGTATGAACGGTACAATCCATTGCTGTGTATATCTCAATAAGAATGATATATTGGAGTTATGTGCAATCCAGAGGGACTATGAGGGTCAGAAATACTCCACTTCAGCTAACTGTAGCATGACCATTGAGGCAATGTCAACCAGGAGTGAGGAATTGCTTAGGAGTGACAGTGGATGGAATTATTATTCTGCAACTGAGTTCCCAGTAAACCTTAACCTATTCAACTTCACAAACGATGAAACAAAGGTTAGTGACTGGATTTCAAGTGTACAGAAGGCTTTTAACCTGGATATTGTGCAACAGGGCAACAATATTGAGATAAACACCAACCAAGGTGTCAAGAAGGACATTGTATATGCAGTAGACATCGATAACAGGGTTAACAAGGATGAATCTGATACAGAGTTCATATCATATCCTAAGTCGTTGGCTGTCAAATACAAGACAGATATCGAGGAATATGGTTTTGAGCTATCAGTTCCACAGGAGCATATCAATGATGATGACTGGTTCAAGTATGGAGAGAGTGGATTTACTGTAATCCAGCTTAATGATGACTCATATGAGACCTCAAAGCAAGAGACTTCAACCAATTTCTCATATACCTGGTATATGAACTTTGAGTTCAAGCAGATTACCGACTATTTCAATAAGACTGAAGGTAATCCAAAGACAATAAGAATACCAGTGATTGAGAAATCTGAGTATATGGCTGAAGGATATGGCTATGATGATGCTATGAAGCATGACGGCTATTCATTTGCACAGAGGTTCTGGTATAGGCAGATACCATCAACAGACTATGTATGGCTGGATTCAGTGCTTAGCAATGGAACTCATGAAACAGTGTACTTGATGTATCCAAAGAACTACATTAACGACTTCAATTTGAGTTACAAGGACAATGAGAAAAGCATTGTGACAGAGTATTTCAACATCCATCCAATGCTTTCATCGAACTACGTGAAGGTTGAGGCATATCTGACACCTCAGGAGTACCAGGATTTGAAGAATGGAGCTTTAATAAAGTATGATTCAGACCTTTATTACATATCTGAGATTAGCGGATATGATGCAAGTGGAAACAATCTAACCACATTGAAGATGATTAAGAAAATCTAAGTTAAAAGGGTTACAGTGGTTCATAAGACCATTGCAACCCTTTATAAGTTTCACATCTGCCTTTTGCACAGTTATTAATACTACCTTGGTTAATATTCAATTCTCTAGCAGCAGCATTTTCACTTTCCCATTCGCCTACAAGCTCACCGTTTTTATAAGCATACACTCTTTTGTTATGTTGTGCTTCAATATTTGCTGAAAGTGTTAATGGGTTTCTGGAGTTTTCACTACTTGTAACCCATCGAAGATTTGAAGCATCATCAGTACCTCCTTGAGATAATGGTATTATATGGTCAACTTCTGGTTTGTTTTGAGGATTAGGTATGAAATAATAAGCAATCACTCTATGGTATAGAAAATCTCGTTTTTTACCATCAATACACTTCAATCTTACTATCCTATAATGTTCTTGATGTGTTTTACCTTGTAAAATTTTGTGGTAATGTTTGCTATAAATCCCATCTTCTTTCATTTCATAGCAATTAAAGTCAATTAATTCTTCCCTGCACATTATGTTTACTTTAGTATTAGATTATTACTAGTGCAAATATATAAAAAATAATTAAAAAAAACAAATATTATGGACGGAAAACGTACATATACAATCCAAATCAATGGTGTTAAAGAGTCAATTGATGCTGTTGAAGCCCTTAGCAATCAGCTTGAACAGTTGGAAAAGCGTATAAAGACCCTTGAAACTAGCAATGTAAAGGTTGGAGCATCTTCAAGTGGAGGTGATTCAAGGTCTAGAGCTAGTTCATTATCAGAAGAGGAAAAACTCTCAAAGCAGATTGAACAGATTGATGCGAAGAGAGAGGCTTACAGCAAGGATATTTACCAGAATTACCTTGCTGCAAAAGACGTATTGAAAGAAACTGTTAATGACCAAAAACAGATAGCAGCTCAAGAAAGGTTGCAAGCAGATTCTTATTCCAATACAATGGAAGGACTAAAGGCAAAGCTGGCAGACCTTAAATCAGTGCATTTCACAACAGACATTTCAACTGATGAGTTCAAGAAACAGACACAAGAGATTTTGAGGATTACAGAAGCACTCAAGAAACTTGAGGAGGAGTATGGTGTCTTCAATCGTTCAGTTGGCAATTACCAGAGGGCAACTGAAGGTCTTACAAGTTATAAGGTTGAAATTGGTGGTGTTGTAAGAGAGTTTTCATCAGCAAGAGAAGCTGCAAGGATTCTGAAGAATGAGTTAATGGCTCTTCCAAAGGGTGCTGAAGGTGCAAAGGAACTTAGGTCTGCATTACATCAGATAAACTCCGAATTGAGAGACTTGGAGAAGTCATCAAAGTCAATGGATACTCTTCTAGACACAATGGAAGGGTTTATGGCTATTGCCAATGTTGGTCAAGGTATAAGGGCATTATTTGGTGTTGATGATGCTGAAATACAAAAGTCCATAAAGAACTTGGTTGCATTGCAGAATGTACTTAAGGGTATTGAAACGCTTAACAAGCAGATTAGTACAAGGGAAGGTGTTGGTGGTTGGATAAAACCGTTTACCGCTAGCATTGATAAGGGTACTACAAAACTTCTTATATTCAACAGGGCGTTGCTTGGTACAGGTACTGCTGGAAAGGTTGCTGCAAAAGGTATTAAACTAGCTTCAACAGCCCTTAAGGGTCTTGTGTCTCTGGGTATAATCGCAGTTATATCTGTTGCGATTGAGAAGGTTATGGACTTGGTTGAGTCGTTTAACAAACTTTCAGATGCAAAACAGGCACAGAAGAATGTAGAGGAAGAAATGGCAAAGGCTTATGGTGAGGGTGTGGCAAAACTTACCCACTATAAGAACAAGCTTGATGACTTCAATGGTTCTAAAAAACAGGAGAAGAAACTTGTAGAGGAGCTAAATAATGAATTCGGTACTACACTTGGTACTTACAAGTCTGTTTCAGAGTGGCAGGATGTGATGAAGAAGAAGAGTGAGGCTTATATCAAGACCTTGACACTTCAAGCAAAGGCACAGGCACTTGTCAATGAACTAACTGCTGCATATGGCAAACTAGCCCAGATTGATTTTAAGAAAGCAAGTGGTGATTATGACTCACTGTGGAATAAGTGGTTCGGAAAGAGTTATGATGCTGAAAAGACAGAGATAAACAATCTAATTTCATTCATTACAACGTCTCTTGAAAGTGTTGATAAAGAGATTGAACAACACAACAAGGATAACAAACTTGGTAATTATGCTCCTCAGATTGAGAAGAATACCGATAAGACAAAGAAAGCACTTGAGGAAGAACAGAGGATTCTTAATCAATTGCAAGTAAGACTTATGCAAGACGGTCTCAACAAGAAGCTCAGACAACTTGATGAGGAGGAAAGACAGACCATCAACAAACTCAAGGAGAATGGTAGAAAGACTGGTAACGCCATACAGCAGATAGAGAGGTCTTATGCAACATTGAGATTCAAGGAGATTAACGATTACATCAAGAAACTTGAAATCAGTATAAGGCAAGCTGCTGACAACATATCGAATGTTGAATTCGGAATCAAGGATACAAAGCTGAAGAATCAGATTGCTGAACTCCAGAATACGTTTGAACAGATGTCAAATGACCAGCCTATCAGAAACACCTTAAAATCATACAGTGAGACCCAGGAGGTTAAAAAGCTCTATAAGGTTGATGACACCAAGATAGAGTTTGCAAGGAGTTATGAGAACCTGTTTAGAATATCTGAAGCTACAAAGAAGGCTGATGAATATTACAAGTTCCTGTTGAACTATGTAAAGGATAAGGACAAACAGCTCTTCCAGGACATTTCTGATTACAGCGAGGCTATCTACAAGGAGACTGACGAGGAGAGAAAGGCTGTCTATATGAAGGGTCTTGAAGACACCTTCAAGAAGGTAGAGGCTATTGTTGAGAAGGAGTATGCAAATGAACTGCTTTATGTTAGAAACTATACACAGAATGTAAATCAGACGCTTACAGAGTCATTTAACTACAGGTTGAAGTCTGAAAAGGAATACGATAAGCACTACAGACAGGAATTGTTGAAGAATATTGCTGAACAGGGCAAACTCAATAATGTTATTATTAATAACGCAGCAGATGCAGCTACTGAGGCTGAGGAAAAGAGATACCAGGCAGCACAGTTACCTCTTGAAAATATGAAGACAGCTCTTGAGGAAGAAATAAAGAACTTCAAGGCTAGGAACGATTCTGAGGGAAAATCACTGGAAGAACTTAAGAACAAACTGAAGGTCATTAACGACCAGATGGAACAGCAGAGGCAACAGCATTATACTAAGCTTGTACAGATTACCGATGACACCAATAATAAACTCAAGAAGAATAGTATAGACACTGCCAATCAAATATCAGCAGAGCAGCAGAAGACGTTCGACAATCAGATTACAAATCTTAGGGATGCACAGTCCAAGATAAACGAAATTATGTCGAAGCAACCAGTCTATAACAAACTTGGTGTGGTTGATGTGTCTAAGACCAAAAAACAGTATAAGGAGATTGAAGATGCTGCTAAGGCTATGATATTCGAAATAATAACCCAGCAAGCACTCCTTAATGCAGCATTCAGCAAAGGACTCATAAAGCCAGAAGCAATGAACACCATTAAGTCACAGCTTAATGACCTTATGGCTGAGTTCAAGAAAATGTTTGTTTCAATAAAGCAAGAGTCAGATGACGTTATTCCGAAGTTTATTGAATCAATACAGCCTTACATACAAGCGATTGGACAAGCTGCAAATCAGATTCTAAGTTCATTATCAGAGATTACATCGAACCAGTATCAATCTCAAATTGATGAACAGCAGAAGTACATTGAGAAGTATGAAGAAATGCTTGATGAACAAAGGGAAATAACTCAAAAGTATGCTGATGATGTCAATAATATAGAGGATGAACTTAAAACAGCAAGAGGTGACAGAAGACAACAGTTGATTGACAACCTCAATGCTGAAATGGCAGCTCAGAGAGCTTCACTTGCTCAAGAGAAGAAGATTGAGAAGGAAAAGGAAAAGGCTGAGGAAAGGAAGAAGAAACTGGAACATGACCAAGCTGTTGCAAAGAAGAAGATGGACTTGGCACAAGCATACATCAATGCAGCTATGGCTGTATCTATGGCAGCAGTTAACAAGTGGCCTATACCAGCAATACCTATGATGGCTCTCGCAGCAGCAGCAGGCGCAGCACAGATTGCAGCAGTGGCTTCACAGAACATACCTTCATATGGTGATGGTGGTGTCATCCAAGGAAAGTCTCATGCCCAGGGTGGTGTCAAGGTTCTTGGAGGCAGAGCTGAAGTAGAAGGTGGTGAGTTCATCACAAACAAGGTCACAACGTCAAGGAATGTTGAGCTTCTTGAGTATGTAAACTCCAAGAAGAAGAGGATTAACCTTGATGATATGATTGAGTTCTACGGTGGCAATGTCAGGAAGTCTGTTTCATCTGCATCACCAAAGTACAAGTTTGCAGAAGGTGGAGTTATACCAACTCTGAGGTCTGATATTGACATAAATGACAGGTTGGTAAACGTTATGGAAGACTATGCTAACAGACAGGTTGTTGTTTCAGTCGTTGACATCAATGACAGACAAGCTGCTGTAA
>Ga0247608_10002972_pt1 | contig 20307 bp, 13 predicted proteins | sample 176DNAGHGlowgp2_FD_193490 | JGI IMG/M metagenome (GOLD analysis project Ga0247608, IMG submission 193490) | Sheep rumen microbial communities from Palmerston North, Manawatu-Wanganui, New Zealand - 1766 DNA GHGlow gp2 | ecosystem: Host-associated > Mammals > Digestive system > Stomach > Rumen ...
CAAACGTATCGCCGAAAAAGATAAAGAAATAGCCGAACTCAAAGCTCAACTGGCCAAACAAAACTGACAATAACACAGTATGCAATGCGGACAACCTTGTTGTCCGCATTTTTTGATCATATCCTTCACCCACAAGATGGCCCACTAACCCCAAAGCCCTGTTCTTCAGAGTTTGCCCATAGGGCCAAAACAAAAAAATGGAGCATACGGGATTCGAACCCGTGACCTCAAAGATATCCGAAGGATGTTAAAAATATCCGAAGGATATTTTACTCTGCCAGTGTTGCAAGTATAGCTGCGCCAATGCCCCTAAACGGACGCAAAAATATTATAGCATAGAAACTGATTACCGGTCATTTAACTTACTTCACCACTTCTCCGTCCCAATCTATAATTCCACCGAACTCATACACATTTGTGTAGCCAAGCTTTGCCAGTTTCTCCGACGCTTCTTTGCTGCGTCGTCCGCTTCTGCAATAGACCAGAATAATCTGATCCAAATCAGGCAATTCTGCCGGCATCGTATCGCCGATTTCTTCATTGGTTACGCGTATTGCTCCCGGAATATGCCCGGCATTATACTCATCTTCCCTGCGTACATCCACGATGACGTGCCCGTCATCCTTCGCCATCATTTCCTTGGCTTCGGCCTGGGAGATTTGTGTATATCCCAATGTCTCCTCGGTAGTTTTATTGCAGGCTGTGAGCAATACTGTTGCAAGGACAAGCAGCAAAAGCAACACGCCATGTTTTACGTTCTGTTTGGTCATAACTATTCCTCTAATCCAAACTCCTTTCCGTCTTTAGACTTGCTTTAAATCACTTACATCATATATCTTTCTGTTCTGAAACATTACCCAGCCATCTTCAATTCTGTAATCCAATTTGCTTTCTTCGCAGAATGGTAACTTTTTAGCCCACTCCAACAATTCATCTAATTTATCTAATCTTGCCTTATTCTTTTCCTCTATGCTTGCTTTTTTGCTGCCATTATATTCAGCACAGAACATAGCTTTGTTTTTTCCCGCTTTTAAAGGTATATCTTTAAATCCGTATATATAGCAAAACGACAGATATATATTCCATGTTCCATATTTTTCAATTTCCTCCAGATGCCCGGAACAGCAACCATCCGTATAATAACCTTTTTCGTTTAATTCGGTTAATACGGGGACGAAATCGTCATCTATATCATCCAATTCTTCCCATATAGCGTCCCACAATTTTATATACCAATCCTTATTTTCTGTAATAGGCGGAAATTTCATATCCAGCTCAACAGTTCTGCAGAACGCATATTTACATATTGTTTTCTTTAATCTTTCTTTTGTATATTCCATAATGCCCCTTATTTTCTTCGAGGTTTTATAATCAATGTATTGTTGACTAGACTCTCACAACCATATTGTTTCCGTTCTCTTTAACTACTTTAATCTGCTTTCCGTCTTCTCCGGTCTTGCCTTTCACCAGATCCGTCATGGGATCACTCAACGAAAGGTACAACTCCTTCACCGCAGAATCCCCGAAATAGTCCATTGCTTTCTCATATTCATTTGCGGAAAAAGCACATAATAACACATTCACGTCATATTCCGGATATGTTGCGACAAACCGTCTTACGGCCTCACAACAACGTTTGGCAGACTCTCTTGCAGGATTATCCAGGTTTCCGCCGAAAATACCGGAACTAATTAACGGAAAAGATATACTGTGATATCCATTCTCCTTAAGCACCACAAGCGAGTTATAATACGCATCCACCAGTGCATCGAAAGCATCAGGTGTTGCCGCAAAATTCGGTCCGACCGCATGAATAATTGCCTTTACATTCTTAAGTCCGAAAGAAGGCGTAATTACCGCATCCCCATCCTTAAGGGGCGTCTTATATTTATCACAGGCTGCGGTAAGTTCCGCAAAGCCTGCTTTATTAAAAATCACTCCACAGATTCCACCGCCTGCTGCCAGGTAGCGATTTGCGGCATTTACAACTACATCTGCAGTTTGGTCTGCACAGGAACCATGGATTAGTTCGATTCTCGACATTGTACCCTCCTTGAAAACGGTTTCATCCAGTTCATTCTTCAAACCAACAACCATTTCCCTTAAATTCTTAGAATGACTATCAGTGGTCAAATCCTCATCCAAATACTCTTGGAAAACCTCTGTCACAATGTTTTCAATATCTGCCACAGTACTATCTTTGCTGATTCGACTAACGATTTCTGCAATCTCCGGATAATACTCACTTTCAGGAGCGCCCAACGCCAAGAGATTGTCAAAATCATATTTGTTAATATGTTTTTTGATTATTTTAAATAACAATGTATTCACATATACTTCTTGATTTAAATTCATATACCAGTATTCTCCTAACGTCGGCTTTTCCACATAAAATTAGTCACGCTTCAGCAGCTAACTATTCTGTCACCACCTCTACCGAGAATAAATTACTGAATATTCTCTTCAAAGCTCTTGAATTGTTATTACCACTTACAGCACCCTCATCGATTCCAGCAATAATATCTCGATAATCAGAATCGTTAAGGGTACAAATCATATCCAGTTTACATTTTGCTCTAGAAGAACCAACATAAAACTCGTTGCCCTGCTCCCCGGCAAACGACTTATTGTTTAAATTTAATAAAATAACGGCATCTGCTTCCAACCCCTTAAACGTAATACATGTTGCAACCTTTATTTTTTTCCCATTATATAAATAATAATCATATGGATTCGTTGCGGTACTTTCAATTAATAATCCATTCAAACTAGAGTATTCTAATGCACCCTGGGATAGAATAACCATATCCTGTAACCCTAGTTGCAGGTTGTCTTCAATGATTTTATTAAGAATATCTATTTCTTCCGTCTTATCATTAATAACATACATCTTAGGCGTGTACGGTATCATCCAGGAATATGCTGTTTCAACATTAAGAGCCCTTCCCTTTTTATCCTTTATTGGAGTAACAGATGTTTTTGCGATTTCTTTCGTATTTCTGCAATTCTTTTGAAGTGTTAAATGACATTCTGCATCCGTAATACAATCTGGCAAAATATTCTCTACCTGTTTTCCTCCTTGAATCATCTGGTATTTATCATAAAACAAATAGAATGTACCGCCTTGTTCAAGAACGGCTTCCTGTAGTTTGTTGATAATATCGCAATTGACCTTTCCTTCGCCGATTGCTTCAGGATGATTATCAACATCAATCACACCAAAATCCTGTCCCTCATCTATAATTACGTGTTTGTATCCAAATTCTTTCTCTCTTGTAATGCATTGTGATAGCCACCTTACAAGCCCTTCGTAATTATTCATTCTACCCGTTTTATCATTCGTAAGCTTACTAATCGTCATAATACTTACATTCGAATAGTCCGGATTTCTTAAACTTTCTTCTTCAAGGTGTTTCTGAAGTTTTTTGTTATAGCAAAGGAATAACACCTTATCTCCATCAATACTATGTTGTCTTGCTTTCTCCATGGCGATCATGGTTTTACCTGTTCCGGCTGCTCCGCTGATTACTGCAGATGGCTGATCTTTTAAAAACTCCAAAAGAACAAATTGCTCTCGAATTAGTTGCTTAAGACGGAAATTAATAATACCTGGAACGGATTCCGACGAAGGAATAAGATGAAATTCAGGACATAATACACTATCCAGAAGCAATTTAAACTCAGCGTTGTTCATTCCATTTGACAATTCTGTAGAATATCTTTCCTTTGGAAGTTTTATACTATATATCTTTTCAATCTTATCCCAAATATGCTCGATGTCGTCTTGAAGAATTGTCATTTCTCGAGTAGCCTCTTCGGGCAATCCTTCTAGTTTCAGAAAATCCTTCTCCATAAAATCAACAAAACATACGGCCCCTATAAAACGACATTTATTAAATAGACTTTGTACGCTACTGTTCCTGTGATATTGTACTTTCCCACTCAATGTTCGTTTAGCACCTGCAATCTGCTTATACGGGCCATTGTGTTCCATCACTCTTCCGCTACTATAATGCCACTCTCGGTCTGAGCCATAATAAATGCTGTCGCCAGCCTTAACCTCTATACATAAAATTCCTTTTTTTGCATTTGCTATAACAAAGTCAAGTTCCCGTTCATACAAAGTATTGTCTTTCTGACTATAACTTACAGCATTATAGGAATGAAAGACATAATAGTCCTCGCTGCCTCTATAATTATACTTCAGGGCATTAAATACTATATCTTCATGACTAGCATCATCAAAATCCTTGGGTTCCTCTGGAATCATATATACAGCCATTGCTTATTCCTCCTTAAGAATACTGGTTATCTCATCTATATCCATGTCTTCATTTAAAAGATAACAATACCAGTTAAAAGTCTTTAAAATTTTATACTGCTCTATTCTTTGTAACCCAAATAGTGCGACTCTTGCATTTGGCCAGAAAACTGCAGGCCATATGGTTCCATCGGTTCCGGAAAGGATAATCCTGTCATAGTCAACCGGTTTTTCAATATTTTCATTCTTTAATGATTCGTACAGTTTTTCAAATACCCTCTTCTCATCATCTGAGTAGTCCGAATCTGAAATAAGATCACTAAGCACATCCTCTAATTCACAACGAGAACGAGCATAGTTCTCCGAATCAAAATTGTTAATTATTCTTGTCCCTATTCCGCTAATTCTTTGAGAACCCACTGGTACAGATATTGTTTCAATTAATTCCTCCTCATCGGTATGGTCTACAGTGACATTTAATAACCAGTTCAAATAATCATATGCAAGTCCACGAGATAATACATCATGGTAGAACTGGTTTCCATAGTTTCTCAAGCATCCGTAACAGGATGTCTCTCTTGTACATCCGCAGAATCCGTCCACTTTTTTTAGTGCAGCATTTAATACTTCTTCTAAATGATCAAAAACATGTTTTACAAATCCGGAACCTCCCGGAGTATCATCATAGAGTATCAATTGATTCTTTCCTGTTACACATCCGTCTATATCGTTTCTACTAATCCCTAGCGCACTACTTGCTCCCTCAAGGATTGCATATAATACGGACAAATCCTGATCCTTCCTTTCAATAGAATCCGAAGTATCTTGAGGAATAATATGTTCCGGAAGGTTAATTTTAAGAATATCTGTTGTAAACTGATGACCTAATGATACTTTTTGAAGCAGCCTATTGCTACAATTATATCCATACTTATTCTTATGCTTTTTTGCGCCGGAAACCTTACTTATATCCGTTGTGTATCCGCATTCGGGACAAACATATAATCCAGTCCCATTTACACCTTGGTTGAGAATAAACAATCTTCCACCAGGAGAATACTTACTTAGAATTGTTTTACCCTTTATACTGATTGGATTGGTACGAACTTCCTCCTGTTGACGCGGAGTCAAATCAGTATCGCTCCAAAACTGAGTTTGCGTCGAATAATAAGATCTGGGTCTTGAATCTCCTACCCGTTTCGGTTTTTCATGATATGCGGTAGAAAATCCAAATATAGGAATGATGAATTTCTTTGCCTTCATCTCATGACCACAATCTGGACATGTTTCAAGATAATTCTCAACATCTAACGTAACTTCTGTCATAGTCTGACTTGGCGGATATATTCTTTTACACCTGACACATTCATAATAGATATAGGTTGGCCAACTCTTACTTGGTACGGTATTAATCACATAACTTTTCCAGAGTTTACCATCCGCAACGATTTGTGCCGGAGGAGCAAACTCACTTATCGCCATCCGAAGATCACGAGAAAGATCAATCTTCTCTGCTTCTTCTCTATCATCCTTATAGATAACATCCAATGAAACTGTATCTATTGGGAATCCATATTTTGGAAGAACACCTTTAGCACTTAAAAATCCAATGGATTCTTCTTCGTTCAAAGTAGCAATCAATTTACCTGCTTTTCTGGCATTGTCTATTTCTTCATTTGTACTGTTCGGGTTAAGCCGATTTTTGAACTCCAACAAACTATGAATATTAGCAGCCCTCTCAACAATGGCTAAGTTGAGTTTTCCTCCTTCGCCAACCAATTCCTGGGCAAAGCCCCATTCATCTACTTTCAGTTCCCGACACATTTTTTCAGTAAATACTCTATGGATAGTGTCCAATAAACCTTGAGGTCTAGAATCAAGGTACTGCTTTAGCATTACCTCCATGTTCTGACCGTCAGAATAAGAAACTATTTTCTCAGTTTTTCCGGTAAAATAGTCCGGATATAACTTAAAAAATGTCGAAATCACGACAGAATTCAAATGCCTTTGGGCTATTTTTTCATTATCCATCTCAAGAACAGGGGGCGCTATTTTTCCTGAAATTATCTCTGCCGGGTTTCTAAAAAATGTCATATCATGACTATTCCGCCTTGCAAAAGTAACCGAAAAAGCTGCAGATGAAGTTCGGCGTCCAGCACGACCGGCACGCTGTATATAATTTGAGGTTTCTGGCGGGACATTTCTCTGGAAAGTAGCCTCCAGTTCACCAACGTCAACACCCATTTCAAAAGTTGTGGAGCAACTTAAAACATTGATGGAGCCATCTTCAAATAGTTTTTGATAATCCCCTGCTGTACTTGCTGATAATTGAGCTGTATGTTCCCTTGCAACCATAGGAATATACTGATTACCATCATATAAAGAATCATAATAACTATTCTTCCGAACGTCTTTTGCAAGAACTGCTTCTAACTGCCCATCACATTTAAATTCCGGACAAATATCAAGAACGGAATAATTAAAAATCTTTCCGCATTTATTACAACGATATAACTCTGTCTCTGGAGTTATGTATTTTATTTTCCATTTTTTGTAGTTCAACGTATAAATCTGACCACTATCACTACGGGTTCCATCTATTACGTAGCCTTTTCTCTTAAACCCTTTAAGTCCGTCGGTTATATCATCGTAACACTGTTTTAGATTAGCAATTGCCTCTGCCTTTATTTTTTCATCCGTCATATCTTTTCCAAGAACTTTTTTGAACATGGTAATTCTCTTATTATCACGTCCTTCTGCCGGCAAAAATCCCCAAATGTATCCTTTGGGTTGGAGTTTTCCATTTTCGGAAGATCTAAAATAACTTACATGATTTCTCGGTGAGAAAAACTCATCCTCTGCACTAATGATAGACGGAAACGAAGTAATTCCCTTTTGTCTCATAGTATCAAAGACAAATCGATATAGATTCCAGATATTCTTACCACCAGTCACTCCATATCGAGATGCATTCTCATTAAGAGGCATCTCTTCCGGCATAATTTGAATATAGCCCATTCCTTCCAGACCAGTTCCAATATCGGGTGATATAAATTCCTGCATAATGTAATGGGCTGCCATTTCTCTCTTCTCTGCTTCACCCATTTCATATGCTTTAAAAGGATCATTCCCCTGTTTTACAAGATTAAGTGCATATAAACCCTTACTGTTTGCCACTTCTCTCGCCTTGGATATAAGGTCATCTACTGTTATTTCGCCATTCTCAGCCTCTTTTATACAGTTCAGTAATAACCTTCTCCACATAGTTTGCCGATATCGCTTTTCAAACGAACCTGCAAAATAAGCCGCCTCTTGTCGGTTATCGGAAAAGATTAACAGTTTTCTACCGCTTTCATCTATCACGCTTTGATCGATTTCTTCTTGTTCGTCCATAAAATCGCCAAACAAATCATCATAGTCTCTAGGTGTAGCGGGAGTCGCATCATTCTTTTGAGGTCTAGGTGGTATTGCATCATATAAACTTTTTGCCACAGCAAAAGTCGCAGGTTGATTGGCTGTCAAAAACCTCTTAATCAAACCTTCTTTTGTCGCTCCGCAAGCAGGGCAACAATTCGATTCTTTTCCTGCGCCTGTGTATTTCAAGTTATAAACGGTAACTATTTTCTTGCTGTCATTTACATCACAGCAATTCTCATCTACTCTTTCTGCAAAATTTGTAATTCTCCCGCAAGAAAGACAAAGCCGATACTTCTCTAACGAAGAAAGATTTGCAGATTCTTCCAAATCATCATCCGCATCAAATTCCCCATTTATCTCTTTATCAGAAATAAAGTATAACTCCGGCTTATCATGGCTACTTGTTTGTACAAGATAATTTTTTTCGTCCTTTGTAATGGTTTTCCCAATAATGTATTCCTGATTACATTTTTGGCAATTTGCCATTTCAAATACTGTATATTCTCCGTTATAATCCTTATAACGTTCTTTCCGGTCTAAGAAAACTCGTTTCTGTGGATAAAACTCCACAAACATTCCTTCCAGCGATTTTACAAAAATATGATATCTGGCAGGCAACAAGGCCGCTTCATTTTCACTTCGCTTAGCTGCCGCCGATAATTCTATAAGATTAATTAAACCTTTCTCACGACTTGAAATATCATCGACATCACTAAAGACGTATTCTGCAACCTCTGTAATGTTTTTCGGCTTATCATTTAATACTTCATATAGCATAAAAAGACGGCTATCGTGGACAAGTTGTTCATATAAAAGTTTACCCTTTTCGCTTTCAGGCATTCCATCAACCTGTTTTTTTAAGGTTATATACTCGTCTGGACGGAATAATCTATCGCCAGGCTGGGGTTCTCTTTTTTTGCGTTCTGTAGTAATAACATCCTCTGCAGAAAATGGTTCCCCAAAAAGCTGCGAAGCGAACTCTGCAAGTGCTGCTTCTCCTCCTACTGAACCCAGGGTCGCACTCGTTGCAATACAGCGGAATGGAGAATCCATGTGATGACGGATTCTTTCCTTTAATCGTCGCAACAAAAATCCGATTTCGGTACCCACGGCGCCCTTATACGTATGGGCTTCATCTATTACAATAAATTGCCAATTTTTTGCCTTTTCATCATCAAAAAAAGGTGCCGTATTGGGCTGTAAAAGCATATACTCTAGCATTGCATAATTGGTCAAAAGAATATGCGGCGGATTCTCGGCCATATATTCTCTGCACATTAGTTCATTTGGTAACGATTTTCGTAAATATTCTTTAGAATCGTCCTTATGCAGGTTATCATATTCGTCATGCAAACGTTTTTCAGCGTCTTCCGGCTCTTCTCCTCTTTTTCTATCACGATGTTTTGTTTCCCTGGTATAACGACCAAATGTGATATCCGGGTAGCTGGCCAGAAGCTTTCTTAGTTTCTTTTGCTGATCATTTGCAAGCGCATTCATCGGAAAAATCAAGAGCGCACGTACTCCTGAATCCAGTTTTCCCTCTTCCTTTTCTCTCATCAAATGATTAAAAATCGGGTATAAATAACATTCTGTTTTACCAGAACCTGTCCCTGTCGAAACAACCATATTTCGCTGTTTTACTACAATATGTTCAATTGCATGCTGCTGATGGATTCTTAGTTTCCAGTCTTCATAATGAACATCACTGCCCATAACGGAGAATTCTTTACTTATTATCCCGTCCTCGGCAAGTTCTTTTAAACTCTTTCCATCCTTAAAAGGGAGTGTAGTCTCTAAGAACGGTCCCTTTACAAAACCAGTATTATAAACCTCTTCCATAGCAAGCCTACTTATTTCCGGATCCCTTGTAGTCAAAATGGAAGAAACATATTGTTTGTAATCTTTTCTTATTTTTTCCGTTGTAGTTCTTGGATTCATGGACATAATCTAGTTACCCCTCTTTTTTTCTCAGATAATAGAACAATGATGCTAATAAATAGTCACGCTCCGAAATATATGGAGCAAGTTGAAATGCATGTGTCATAAACCCATATGCTTCCTGCTTAATCTCAATCAAACTATCATCCACGTCCAATTGAGCGATTAACGATGCTATTCCAACAAAATAAAAGAAATTCGGATAAGAAAACCTTCCTAAATCTCCAGATTTTCTATTTTCGAGGACTCTGTCATATTCTCTCAAGTACTGTCCATCAGGATTATAGTTTTTTATCTTTAAAGCCTTATCATATACCTTTGATTTAAATGCACGATAAATAGTCTCCATCTCAGATCGCATTTCTTTAGGCAGACCATCTCCGGCTTTATTTCTTATGTACCAGTTAACAAAAAGCTTCGTATACTCGTTTCCGTTAAACTGAATTCCTCCCTCCGGAATTTTACTTCTATCAATAAAAATCTTTCCCATTCTTGCTTTCTTTTCGTCAACCATCATATATAGTTCATTTTTCCCGGAAAGGTTCTCATGAATGGTAATATGTACTTTGCTTTTCCCGTCTTCTGCCAAAAAGTGCTTTTGATCTTCCAGTTTTTTATCTTCTGGAAGGCTGCTCTTTAACAGCATATCCACTACCTTACGGCTGATAATTCCATCTAAATATGCTCTATTTACAACCGTTTCCTTTATTGGTGCATTATTGGCAAGTAATAACAATAACGATAGCTGCAAAGAAGAATTTTTTATCTCACCCGCTATTTCTCTTACTTCTTCTAGTTCTGCTTCGGGCGGTAATTCAAACATAAATAGCGAGTAATTTGATATGCATTTTTCAATAATATAATCATCTGCGGCCACTTCGATGAGTTTCTTTATAATATAATATCTATCTATACCAGTAAGATTATGACAAGATATTAATCGCATTAGATTTTCAATAATACTCTTATGTTCGTTGGAAATCTTTGCCGCCAACATACTTCCAAGAATCACAAGACATTCTAGAGAATTGTTGTCTTTGTTTTCTTTTTCAAAAGATACAATCAGTCCTCGTTTAAGATAACAGTCACTTTCTTTTAGTTCCTCCAATTTACTCTTATTTCTATAACGTATCAAATTGGCAACCATTTGATCTAACCAGACTTTAAACGAATTAATCTCCGCTTTCTTACCTGATGAAGGAATGTAAAACTGATCTTTTTCCAAAGTAACCGTAAACGGTTCTTCACCAAATAATGAATCCGTTTTTTCATCCGCGCGTATTACCCTATAATATCCAGGTGCCAATGGCTGATTATCCGGTAACAGGAAACCTCTCCATCCTGTTTCTTCGTATAGTTTGCTATTTTCATAATCCAACGTTATAGAAAAACCTAAATCCCCATATTTTTCCACGATGGGATTGCATTTTATGTCTTCGTTTCTAATTCCTAGTTCATTTGTCTTCTTTGAATAGGCGGGTCTTTGCTTATATTTTACAATTTGTTTTATTACAATAAGGTTAAAGTCTTCGCCGGTATCATTATTATGAAGATATATTTTTACCGGCAGCGGTGCCGTCTGTACTGTATCCCGGAAAACACCCAGATCACAGTTGACAGAATTATTGTGTAGTTTTATAGACTTACGTTGTAAAACTCCATCTAGTGATGCTAATTCAAGCGTATACGTATTATCCCTATAATCCCCATAAACAGCAATTTGCACCCAAATGCTATCATTTAAAAATGCATCCAAATCCAAATTCTCTGATATATCGGAATTAGAAATAATGGTACTTTTTAAAGCACAAATGGGCAATTTGAAGTCAACACTAAGATGCAAATCATCATTTGTTGATACTATGGTTCCAGTTAATACTCCTTCAGAAAATGGAACTGCTATTTCATATCGGTCCCCCAAATCCTGAATGCTACCATTAGACAGTTTAAACTCCCAGCCTTCTATTTTGGCTATGCTGAATTTATTTCTTCGAGAATATACAAATTGATCCGGCCAGAGTAACTCTATCGGTCTTAACACCTTAAAATCAGGCAAAAGATAAAAATGTATTTGTCGAATCAGTTTCCCAAACTGGTAAATTCGAATAGTTTTCTGACCATACGTCTTGTCTTTAAAGTATTTTGCAATATCAATTTCATTGTCTTCCTCTAAAGACAAATCATTAAGCGTTTGACTCTCCTTACCCACGCGCATTTCCATTCCGGAAGTGGATATAAAGCCCTCAAGCCGAATTGAAAGTTTGGGAATATTTGCAAATAAGGGAAAAACAGACTCGATATAATCAACCCCAAATATCTTTTTCCCAATCAGATTGGCTATAATCTGGGGTCTCATTTGAAGAACAGTATCATCAGTTTCTCCATGAATAGTTAACTGTGCCCCAACTCCAAGCGGCACAATCTGCTCAATAACATATTCATCAGAAGAAGACGGGTAATACTGTTCGTCTCGATCAACTTCTTTACTCGTAACTTTTGAATTTGAAGAATAAACTAATATACCATACGGAACCTTCAAATATTTTTGATTACTCTTTCTTCCGTACGAATCAAAATATAAATATCCGCTATTATCAATTCCTTTTAGGGTAAAAGGTTTACTATGCGGTTTAAATCCATCATCATAAATGAAATGAATACTATACTCGTTGCAGATTGGCACCGGTACTTCCATAGAAGAAACGAACCTTTTACCACCTGAACCTTGAACAATACAATTCTTTGTGGTCAACTTGATATTATCGCCTTCTATTGTCCATTCGGCATCATCCACCCATTCTTCTTCAATCTCCTGACGGGGCAATACAATATATAATCCCCGTTCTCCATTTTCAAACATCAAATAGGGATTGAAGGATACCTTCTCATCATCATTTTTTTGTGAACTCGTTCTATGTTTATCAGACTCCAGCCATTCATAATATGCCCCAGAATACTTCCCGGACACATCCCCCATTTGGGTTGCCGAGACATAAGTATCCTGCATATCAAGCAGGAAATTAACCGCCCTATCCTCCGTAACATCCTCAAAAAAATGAATCAACGGTTTATGCACATTATAAGACTCGGAGGTAAAACCCTCTATCAGAAGGCTAGGGTCCGCGCTTCCCATTTGTCCATATTTGAAAATATAAAACAAATCTCCTAGATTGCTTTCGGGCGGTTCGCCTATTTCATATAAAATTGTATTAACATATTTACGGCTCTCGCCAACGGGCGAATAATCAAATCCGTTTTCATCAAGAATTTGTAGAAAACTATGACTGATAAAGGTTTGTTCTGAAGCAGGAATTTTATCTTCTATACCCAAGTCCGTACTCAAAGGGCCCCAGAAATCTCCGTTGTACTGGTATTTTGCAAGGAAAACGGCATATGTTAAAAACACATATGGGTAATCGGACACAACTCTTCTTAGATTTTTCTTTTTTTCATAATAGTCGAGTACATATCCACGTATAATCTCAAACTGATCTTTTGTAACATTTAACTGCCCCCAATACTCAAGACCTCTAACCGTTTTACTAATAGATATGTCAAGTGTTCGAATTGTTTCCTCACCTGTAATCTGAAGCATTTTCTTTATCCCTCTTTAACGTCAAATAATTGTCTACCTAATGCTGCTGAAATACTTAGTTTAAATTCAGTTGCGGTTGCAATTTCTTTTTATACAAAAACTTCCATCCTCTCCGCTCTATTCTTATCCGCCGCTTTATCTCCACTTTTGGGAATAACCTCTAAAATACAGAACAGTCATTTGAATACTAGTTCTATATTTCCTTCAACCCTAACCCCTTCAAATACTCATACGTCCCATCATAGTACTCCGGCAATCTGGTACTGTCTTCCCAGAAACCATTAATGGTCTTATGATTGTTTCCTTCAGGAACACAGATTACCATTCCCACTCTGGCACGGGTAAGCAAAACTCTGTATGCATTAAGCATATATTTCATTTGCTCCTGCTTACTTTCTGTTGTTCCGGTAAGTTCCACCCATTTGGTCATACCCTGAAAACGATAATAATGCCATTTTCCGTTTTCATACCGTAGATCTGCATCCCAAAGTAAGCAGGTATAATCCAGTTCCAGGCCCTGGACCTGAATCTCTGTTGCAGCATCTTCTAAGTAATTCGAAGATCTGGTGTCTGTTTTATCTTCAAGGAACCAATGCACTGCATTCTCATCTCCTGATGCCAAAACATGTACACCCAAAGGCTTATATCTTGCCGATTCCTTGGTGATTAAAACACCGGTGCGCTCGCTGCCGCGAACCTTTTCATGGAGCCATCGTTTTGCCTTCTCCATGTCTCTGGTAAGTACAATGGGATATTTATCTTCTATCTCTTCATAAATAGCAGCTGCATCGCCATCTACGGATAATACTGAGTGAACAAAGGCCGATAGTTTTTCTGCTCTGTAAGAACGTAAAGACACACCTAAATGCAGGCTATCAGCATATGTAACATTTGCGTTCTCTGCAAGTAATTCATTCACTTTGCCCTCGGCATATTCAGGTTCTGTAAGCTGTGGAGAAATATAAATCTTCCAGTGAGTAAAAGTCTCATTTAGCGCCTTAATCCATTCAGAGATTCCTGCTTCCCCGGTATTGATTTCCTGACCTCCGCCGACAAGACAAACAATGGTTGCCCAGTCTTCTCTTTGATCCAAAGACCAAATTAAGAAAGCTGCCTCTGACAAAGGAAAATTCGGCACTTTTAATTTGTTGCCATATGTTCCGCCTCTCTTTAGATAATTCGCTAATCTCTCATGTGTCCAGGAACGCTGCGCTTCGTCAAAAATTGCCACATGCTCCACTTCACCATAGCCGGCATTTTGCATTTTAACGGCCTTTTCCGGATCTATTTCAAGCTTTCCGTTTTCAACGGGATTCTTAATCTTAGCAAGCATGTTATCGCGGTAACGATGGATAATCTGGATAAACTTTCCAACCTCACGCCTGGAATCTGTTATTTTTTTAGCCTCTCCACGAGCTTTGCATTTCTCATAATTGTCTTTCGCCAGTGCTTCATTAAGAACAGCCACCAAAGGTCCGTTACCGGAAAGATATACCGCCCCTTCATCTTTGGAGGGCTCATCGCCGTTTTGATATGTTTGCTTTACTGCAACATCCAGACCTACTAATGTTTTTCCGGCTCCGGGAACGCCTGTTACAAAACAAATGCTTTTCTCTCCATTTGTCTTGCTTCTATGGATGACATCAAGAATATACGCAATGGTACGATCCGTGGATACCTGATCCGCCTCATGCCTGGTAATATCCTCAACCGAATGACTTTCATAAAGAGTTCTGGCAGCCTCTATAATAGTCGGTGTTGGTGCATATGGACTGATGACCCAGTTTGGATGAATGGACGGTTCGTTCGGATACTGCTTGAGAATTTTATCGATAAGATCTGCAAGTCCATTCTCACCAGTTACTAATGGATTTACAACCTTGTCATCATAAACAGACATTTGAATCACGGTGGAAGCTCTCTTGGTTTCCGTTGCCACAAGAATAGGCACGATCAAGTGGTCTTGGCTAAACTTATGAAAATTCTTAAGGTCAAGCGCATAATCAAGAACCTGGTCAATATCAGCTTCCAAAACCTGATTCTGACCCGCCTTAAACTCCACGCAGAATACAATACCGTTTAAGAGTAAGACAACGTCTATTCGCTTACCTAAACGCGGAATATCATATTCGAAAATGATGCGGGCATCCTCACAATATTGATACGGCTGCAGTATGTTTTGTAAAATCTCAATTTCTTTAATCCATGCTTCTCTCTGCGTTGTCAGCGCATCCCCATGATACCCCTCGCAAAGCACACCAAAAACAGAGTCTTTCTCTTTTGCAAGAAAGTCTCTGATGGAGCTCTCATATAAGCATCGTGGGTGATTAGACATTGTTAATTCTCCTTGTGATAATACAATTCTTTTTCATTTTATTATCCCTTTCTTCCTAGTGATGCTTTCTATCTCTAGTCTTTCACAAACTCCATAATATCCCCAACATCACACTTGAGTTCCTTACAGATTCTCTCCAAAACCGGCATCGCAACCTCCTGATCCTTGGAGAGTTTCGCAAGTGTACTGCTGCTCATTCCGACCTTATCGCGCAGCTCGGTTTTATTCATTTTTTTATCGATCAAAAGCTTCCAAAGTTTGTTATAAGAAACAGCCATGTAAACACCTCCGCAGGGGAATAATTACGACATATTAATTATAACAAAACGAATTTTATTATTAAACTTAATATTCGAGAATTCAAACAATGTTTACATGGCTGTCATATAGTGTTCATAATGTGAGGAAGGTCTCATTATTGACTGATTTTCCTAAACTATTTTCGTTATTAATCGAGCTTATTTCCTTAAGAACACCTTTCTGTTTACATCATCTACACTGCAGGTGTACAGATTCGGGTCGATCGTCGTAGGATCTACTTCCTGGCCATCAAGATATACTGCATATCCTTTTGCAATAGCATCAGGGACATCCTGCTTCTTGTAGCTTTTCCCACCAATAATCTTATTATCACGGATGATAAAGAACACCAGACCGCCAATGCACAGTAACGCAATTCCAATAAACCCTGCTGCCATCCAACTGGGTCCACCGGCAAGCCAGCTAACAAAGCCGATAGTGCCAAAAATCAAGATACATACAACAAATAAACCTTTCATGTTAATGCCCTCTCTTTCATGGGTTGGAGTTTTCTTGTTCTACCTATAGCATACTCGAATTATGTACTATACATTGGACATAGTTAAGGGAACCTGCATTCTAAGCTTTTATGCTTCTAATTGTAGCAAAGTGCCTGTCCAAACATATGGACAGGCACTTATATTTTTTGCTGTTTTGTTTTAGGTCTCATATATAGATTTTATAACTAAGTCTCATAAAGTCTCATTTACACATGAGACTCAGTGAGACTATGGTGAGACTGCAATAAGACTTTTGTGTCCCATTAGATGTACTCTTAATTCGAACCTGCAACAAAGCACCGGTTACCCGGTGCAATTGAATTAACCCTGTATTATCGTTTACTTCCTGTATTTCCCCATATCAAACCCTTCTTCCTTTGCCATGCGAAGCAATTGCTGCTCGCTTGCCGTGGAAGCATCCATCATCTGCATCGCACCGAAGCCTCCGGAGAAGCCGATGCCCTGGCACATGTATTCGTTCTCAAGGTCTTTACGAAGTTTCTTGTAATCATAATCTGCGTTCGTATCATTATCCCAAAACATGGCGTAACTCCTTTCACACTGTGTTTTCTGTCACTATCTTATTATAGGCATCACATGTGTCCCATACGAAAGACAAAAAAGCACCTGTTATAATGTTTTACCCATCAGCCATTCGGCAGCATCTATTATCCTTATCCCTTCGTGTTGGTACTCCGGTTGATAGGTTCTTGCGATTATTATTTTGGGATAAGCATCAGGAATCTTGAGCAAAGGAGTCACTTCTCTCTCGAAAGTTTTAGAATCGCTTATGTCATATGATACCTGAATATAAGTCCTCCCCCCTTGTTTCATCGCGACAAAATCAACTTCTTTATCGCCTACGATACCAACATATATTTCATAGCCTCGCCTTATTAGTTCTATCGCAACAATGTTTTCAAGTATATGTCCATAGTCCATATTCTTTGTGCCAAGTCTGGCATACTTAAAGCTATGATCCGACAGATAGTACTTGTCTTCTGAGTTAAGAAATTTTTTCCCTTTTATATCGTATCTTCTGACACGGTAAAAAGCATACGCCTTGCATAGATACGAAACATATTGACCGATAGTTTTATGGTCAGCGGTGTTTTTCCCGGCTGCCAGAGAATCCGTAATTGACCTAATTGATACTGCATTACCAATATTGTCCATCATAAAATCTATAAGTACATTAAGTAACTGATCATTTCGGATTTTATGCCTGTTGACAATATCTCTTACGATCAAAGCATTCAGTACCTCGGTATTAATATATCTGTACTTTTGGTTAATTTCCTTATAAAGATATGAACCGGCCATACCGCCCTCGGTTATATATTTTGTCAGGCCCTCATTGATATTGTCTGTCGGAAAATAAGTTACATACTCATTAAAAGAGAAGGGAAGCACATGCATTTCATATGTTCTTCCCACAAACAGCGTTGCCAAATCGCTGCTCAGAAGAAATGCGTTAGAGCCGGTTACATAGATATCATATTTTTCTTTGGCATGCAGGCTATTGATTGCTTTTTCAAAATGGTCACACATCTGAATCTCATCAATCAAAACATAATTATTTACTTCCGGTGAGTATTCATTTTCCACATATGACTCAAGCTTATGGTACTCAAGCAGGTTTTCAAATTCAGTAAGATTAAAATTTATATGAATTATGTTTCCGCTTGGGTCAGTTTTTTTTATTAAATCAACCATAGCATCCATCAATTTGGATTTACCTGATCTTCTGATACCTGTGATAACTTTAATATCAGGAACATTAATCAATGCTTCCAGTTCATCAATGTAAGTTTTGCGTGATATTAATTTCATCGTTATATTGCACCTCCGAAATAACGATATCGATTCTATTCCCCAGATTTAAGATTATTATCATTTTGGGGAATGGCTTGACCTGTAGTAATAATAACATTTCTATTCCCCAAAAGCAAGAATATTATCATTTTGGGGAATAGAATTATACACCAAAGCGCCGAACAGAAAAAGGAGGCAGCTTATCTGCCGCCTCCCTTGATGGTTATGAGTTGTTTTACTTTTTATAGAAGTTTCCGATTAAGTATTCGGGTCCGTACCAGGGAATGCTGATATCGGGATTAACTTTCTTTCCGGAGATTACGAGGTCGTAAACCACTTCTTTGTAGCTTAATTTGTAATTCATCGTAACGTTCGGGTTTTTCTTTAAGAAGTCCATGATTTCGTAGGAAAGTGCGAAATCGCCTTCGGTCTGTGCAGTGACTTCTTTACCGGACTTTTTAGCCATCTCTGCTGCGATGTTAAGCTGTGTCTTCATGCTTTCAAACCAGAAACCGTCTTTGAGTTCCTTGGGCTTCTTTACCAAGAATGCGTTGATAATCGCATGATCGGTAGGCTTAAGGCATTTTAAAACGAGTTTGTTGTTTCCGACTAATTTAACGTCCCAGTCGCCTGCGTAATTGTCAACCAAAAGTGCGTTGCCGCTTACGGGAAGCTGAACTTCAATGGTGTCGTTTTTCTGGAAAAGTACTTCCTCGGGATCGCACTGAAGAAGATCTTCATCTAATGCTTCTTCTTCAAAATCGGCATCTTCCGCTTCGAAGTTGCATCCGTATTCAAAATGAAGATGATAAGTATTCTGCTTTGCGTAATCGCTTTCATCGGCGATGCCGACTGCCTTGTAATACTTGATGGCCTCGTCATAATCTTCAAACCATCCTGTAATATCTCCCGCTGCGGGAATCTCGCCCTGTCCGTTGATGTTCACCTGTGTGGTTCCCCAAAGCTCGGTGCGCCAGTCGGTGTAGTTATTGATGTATACATCGTGTGACCAGGTTACGTTCTGCGTACTTTTCGTCGCCGCCATACTGATAAACGGAGTAACTGCCAAAGGTGCTACGGCTAATAAACCGCCGGCCAATGTTGCGATGATCTTCTTCATAAGTTTATTCATAATCTCTACCTCCTGTGATATTCTTTCGTGTGTTGATCTATTTGTCGTATCGATTTGTTCGCTTCGATGAGACAACTTTATCACACGCATTGTCACAGAAATGTCACACACAAAAAAAGAGCGTTTTTTTTGAACTGCGCTCTCTTTCTTATAATATGGACGCTATAGTTTTATTATACTTTTGACATGCAGAAGGAAAATAGTTTTTGGCTTTTAGAACGTTTCAAATATTAATCCATCAATTTTGCAATTTGATCAATCACCGTCACATCCGCAGGCAGCCAGTCCACAGTGCTCAGTTCCTCTTTGGTTAGCCACCTTGCGGCTTCATGCTCCGTAAGAACCGGCTTGCCGTCTGAAATCTCGCAGAGGAAGCAGTCCATGGACAAATGAAACTCCGGATAGTCGTACTCGATCGTATCGATCAAATCGCCCACGTTTATGGTAATCTTCAGTTCTTCTTTGATTTCACGAATCAGGGCTTCCTGCTGGGTTTCTCCGGGTTCGATTTTACCGCCCGGAAACTCCCAGCCGTCCTTATACTCGCCGTATCCGCGCTGTGTGGCGAAGATAACGGGCTCATTCTTATCATTCACTGCCTGAATAACCGCAGCAACTACTCTGACTGTTTTCAATGCTCGGACTCCTTACATCCCTTAAATCAGAATGCCATTACAATGATCTATTTCGTCGTTTTTAACGGTTTGATCTTCTTGGTGATTACGGAATTTACCATTGCAAGTCACAAAAATAACCGCCCATCCCTGCAAGACTGAGCGGTTATCTTTAACTGTTTTAATCTAACGGGCTAACCGTCTATCGGTAGCACCTTCTATAATTAAATTTTAACCGCCCATTATCATGTTGTCAATGATATTCTTCGCACTGTCAGAATCCCTTCGGCAACTGTATTCCGGGTGGGTTACCGCCCGGGTACGTAGTGTCGACCCTGCTGCCGCATTTCGGGCAATACTGCTGGTTATCGATCATCATGTTCGTTCTCCAGCTAAAACC
>Ga0247608_10002973_pt1 | contig 20305 bp, 15 predicted proteins | sample 176DNAGHGlowgp2_FD_193490 | JGI IMG/M metagenome (GOLD analysis project Ga0247608, IMG submission 193490) | Sheep rumen microbial communities from Palmerston North, Manawatu-Wanganui, New Zealand - 1766 DNA GHGlow gp2 | ecosystem: Host-associated > Mammals > Digestive system > Stomach > Rumen ...
GGCGGCCAGTTTGTCGGTCTTCACCGGGTCGCAGCCCAGGAGGATCATCAGGGTCATTTCCGGACGCGGGAGTTTGCTGGCGCCCATCTGTACCATCGGGGAATAGACATCGCCCATCTTCTCACGCACGATGCGCACGAACTGGATGTCGAGGGCTTCGCCGATCATGTTGGCGATGATGGAGTTACGGTAGTTCCAGTCGATGGGGTTGCTGATGATCATGCCCATCCAACCCTGCTCTTCGGTACCGGCATAGACCGTCTGGGAGGAGGCCTCCGTCGGACGCGGTTTCAGCACGCTGAGGTTGTAGTTCTCTTTCTTTTTGACGTCAGTCTTCATGGAGCCGAGGTAGAGTTCCACGAATTCCTTCATCTGTTTCTCGTCGTAGTTGCCCACGAAGAAGAAGTTGAAGTCGGCGGGGTTGGCGAAACGTTCCTTGTAGATTTGCACGGCGCGGTCGAAATTCACTTGGCTCAGGTACTCTTCGTCGAAGGAGAACATCTGCTTCATGTAAGGATCGTTGTTATAGGCAGCTTCGAGCAGTTTGCCCAAGAACTTGTACATGGGCTGGGCGGTAATCATCTTGATGCCCTCGCGGGTCTCGTCCATCACCAGTTCGAAGGCGTTGGGGTCGATGCGGGGGTTGGTGAAGAAGGCGTTGAGGTACTGGAAGAAGAACTCCAGGTCTTTCGGGGAGGAGGAGCCGCTGAAGCCTTCCGTCAGGAGGTTGATTTCCGGGGAGACGCCGGCGTTTTTGCCTTTCATCTTCTTCATCAGGGAGTTGTAGTCCAATTCGGAGATACCGCCGCGGTCGATAATGTCGGCGGCGAAGTCGGCGGAAGCGAGGTCTTTGGCGCCGTAGAGCGTCTTGCCGCCCTTGCTGCTGGCGGAGAAGAGGATTTCGTCGTTCTTATAGTCGGTTTTCTTCAGATAGACGGTGATGCCGTTGGAGAGGGTCCACTTCTCGGCACCCACGGCCTCGATTTTCTCCACAGAGGTGATTTTGCCGGGTTTCAGGGTCTCCTTTTCGAGGATTTCCTGATCTTTGTAGGTGTCCACGTAGGGTTGAACATTGGCTAAGGACTTGTCTTTCAAGATGGAGAGGATTTCCTCCTTGGTGGGGACGCTGACGCCTTCCTTGTCGGGTGCGGTGACGATGGCCACCATATTGTCTTCCGTGACCCAGTTCTTGGCGAGGGCGTTGATTTCTTCGAGGGTGATGCCTTCAACCAGCTTCTTGGCGTAGGTGTTCTCGCGTTTGGCGCCCGGGATGGGGTCTTGGCGGAGGAAGTTGTTGATGTATTGGGAGGCGAAGCGGGCGGACTCGGTCTTGTCAACCTCCTTGGCGGCTTTCTCGTATCGCTCTAACAGTTCCTCTTTGGCGCGGTCGAGCTCGGTTTGCAGGAAACCGTATTTCATCACGCGGTAGTCCTCCTGCATCAGTACGCGGAGGGCTTCGGGGATGCGGTTCTCCTTGGCCGTGGCTTCCATGGCGTAGGCGTCGGTGTTGCCGATGAATTCGCCATAGCCGCCGCCAGCGCCCAAGAACGGGCATTTCGGATCCTGGGTCATTTCCATGAAGCGGGCATCCAGCATGGTGTTATAGAGGTCGATGCAGAGTTGGTCGCGGAAGTCGCCGATGGTTTTCATCGCGGTGTGTTTGTGCTTGCGGATGAGCATCACCGAGTTGCCGGTGGCTTCCTTGTCGGTGCAGACGGCCACGAGCGGCTCCTTGTTGGCGCCGATGCCGTAGGTCTCTTTCTTGCGCGGGTTCTGCTTGGCGGGGATGTTGCCGAACATCGTCTTGATCTTGGCTTCCACCTCGGCCACGTTGATGTCGCCGACTACGATGACGGCCTGGAGATCCGGACGGTACCAATCGTGATAGAAGTCCTTGATGACCTGATAGTCGAAGGTTTGCAGGATGTCGAGTTTACCGATGGGCATACGGTCGGCGTAGCGGGAGTCCTTCATGAGTACCGGCCAGTACTCCTTGCGCATACGGTCGTCGGCGCCGAGGCCGAGGCGGTATTCCTCGATGATGACACCGCGCTCCTCGTCAATCTCCTTGTTGTCGTAGAGCAGACCGGCGGCCCAGCCGCGGAGGATCTTGAGACCGAGGTCGATGTTACCGGGATCGTCGGTCGGCATCGGAATCATATAGACGGTCTCGTCGAAGCTGGTGTAGGCGTTGAGGTCAGCGCCGAACACCACGCCCTTGCTGCGCAGGTGGTCCACCACGCTGTTGCTCGGGAAGCCCTCGATGCCGTTGAAGGCCATGTGCTCGGTGAAGTGCGCCAGGCCCTGCTGGTTGTCGTTCTCCTGGTTGGAGCCAGCGTTCACCGCGAGACGGAACTCCACGCGGTCTTTCGGGTAAGTGTTCCGACGGATGTAATAGGTCAGACCGTTGTCCAATTTCCCGATGGTCACATTCGGGTCCGCCTTGATGGGGTCGCTCAGGTTGAGGTCGCCCTTCTGCGCGAACACGGCCAACGCGCAGAACAAGGCCATCATAAACAGAAATACTTTCTTCATAAACGTTTGTTTTATTGAATAACTTATCGAATTTACTTCTATGACGATTTACTTCTTTGACGCGACAAACGCGAAAAAACTACAAAAATTTTATTCGGCGGCAAAAATACGAAAAAAACGGGGAGTTCACTTCGTTTTATTTATTATCTTTGCTGCCGTTTTAATTACTGAGTTATGTTGAAATATTTTGACCACGTACCTTATTCCGTAACCATCTGCGACAAAGACGGTAAGATATTGGAAATGAACGAGACCGCCGAGCGCGTGCTCAGTCACGGCAAGCACATCGTCGGGCAGAACCTGCTGGACTGCCATCCCGAGCCGGCCCGCACGAAGCTGGTCGAGATGCTCAAAAACCACAACCTCAACGCCTACACGATTGAGAAGAACGGCGTGAAGAAGTTGGTTTACCAGTCCCCGTGGTTCGAGAACGGCGAGTTTGCCGGCTACATCGAGCTCTCTATGGAACTTCCGGCGGAGATGCCGCATTTCGTGCGGCAACCGAAGAACTAAGGTGACTTCATTTGTTGTAGTGTAGTTTTTTGTTCTTTTTCTGCGTTTATAGTCATAAAGTAATAAAAACATCAGAGTATGAGAAACATTATTACCACGGCGGCATTCTGCCTTGTGTTTGCTTTTGGCGCTTTCGCCCAAAACTATTCCACCGTCCAGATCACACCCGTAAACGGTGTGTTGACGGTCAATGGGATTGCTCAAATCACCATCCCGAATTACGATCCCAGCGAGGTTCAGTTGGAGCCCATGTCGGGATCTGTTGCGGTGCCCGGCTCCGACCAGATGTACACGGTGCAGGAATTCGCCTCCTTGGACGAAGTGTGGAACGCGTGCCATTCTTCTGCGGTCTGGTCATCCAACATGGTCACGCTGGATACCTATTCCGGGCAAGTCATGAATGTCGGATATGCCGCTCTGAAATTTGCCGGCACCCCGAACACCTACGGCTACGCCAAGTTCGACAAAACCGTATCTGGTGGCTGGACAGAGTTCGGCTATTTCACGTCGGGTTCCGACGTTGCAGAATGGGCCAACACCATTTCCGTTTATCCGAATCCGGTGACGGAAACCCTCAGCATCCGCAATGCCGAAGGGTCACGGGTTGCCATTTATAACGCGAACGGGCAGATTGTGAAGCTAATCGAAAAAGCGGAACCCAATGCCACGGTGAACGTCACGTCCTTATCTGTCGGTGTCTATTACGTACAAATCACCCAAGACAATCGGGTGAACACGGTGAAGTTCGTCAAGCAGTAATCGATATTTGCCCAGGAGCGGCAGCATCCTTGCTGCTTATGAGAAGCCGTTAGGTCGTCATTCTTGACGACCTAACGTTTTATTTGCTATTTTTGCGCTCCGAAATATCATTTGGCTATGTACTCTAAACAAACCCCAGATAACGGCAGCCTCACCTACGGCATGCGTCCCGTGATGGAGGCCATCGAAAGCGGCAAGACCATCGACAAAGTCCTGTTCCAGAAAGGCTTGCAGGGCGAACTGTTCAAGCAGCTCTTCTACGAGGTGCGGCAGCGGAAGATCCCGTTCCAGTATGTGCCGCAGGAAAAGCTCAACCGGCTCACGCGGCAGAACCACCAGGGCGTGGTCGCGTTCCTGTCGGCCATCGAATACTGCGACATCTACAACATCGTGCCCACGATTTTCGAGGAGGGCAGGGTGCCGTTCCTCCTGCTGCTCGACAAGATCACAGATGTGCGCAACGTGGGGGCCATCGCCCGCTCGGCCGAGTGCGCGGGGGTGGATGCCATCATCCTGCCGCTCAACGGCGGCGCACAGCTCAACGAGGATGCCGTGAAAAGCTCCGCCGGCGCGTTGCACAAGGTGCCCGTCTGCCGGCACTCCAACCTTGTGGAGGTGATTCAGTACCTGAAAGACAGCGGCATCGAGGTCATCGGCGTGACCGAGAAGGCCAACCACGCGCACTACAACAAGGATTTCACCGGACCCGTCTGCCTCATTATGGGCAACGAGTACGAGGGCATCGCGTGGGACTACCTCAGGCACTGCAACGACACGGTCACCATCCCGATGGTCGGCACGATTCGTTCGCTGAATGTCTCTGTGGCCACCGGCATCGCTTTGTTTGAAGTGGTTAAACAACGTAATCCTGTGAAAGAATGAAGATTGGCGTACTTTCCGACACGCACGGGTTCCTGCATCCCGACGCCTACTCCTTTTTCAAGGGGTGCGACGAGATCTGGCATGCCGGCGACATCATGAACGACAGCATTTTGGACGAGTTGCGGATCATCGCCCCGACGGTGCGGGCGGTCTATGGCAACTGCGACGACTGGGATATTCGCCGCGAAGTGGGCGAGTATGAGGTTTTCACCTGCGAGAAGCACAAGGTCGCGCTGATGCACATTGTGGGTTCCCCTGGGCGTTACCAGCCCAAGGCGTTGCAGATCATCCGCGAGGAGAAACCGACCATTTTTGTGGCCGGGCACTCCCACATTCTGAAGATTATGTACGATAAGTACCACAACTTGCTGTTCATCAATCCTGGTGCGGCAGGTCTGTACGGCATTCACACGCGCTTGACGATGCTGCGGTTCGAAATTGAGGGTGAGGAGGTCAAGAATATGGACATCTACGACATTCCCAAACAAACACCAGTAAGATGATGACCAACGAACCGATAATCACTGTGTTGGGTCCGACTGCCACGGGCAAGACCGGCGTGGCGGTGCGCATCGCGGCCGAGTTGGGAGGCGAGATTGTGAGTGCCGACTCCCGTCAGGTGTTCCGGCGTATGGACATCGGTTCGGGGAAGGATTTGTCGGAGTACCAGTACAATGGGAATCCCATCCCCTACCACCTCATCGACGTGGAGGAGCCGGGCAGGGAGTACAATGTCTATCGCTACCAGCAGGAGGCGTTCAAAGCCATCCGCGACATCCAGGAGCGTGGCAAGCGCGTGGTGTTTTGCGGTGGCAGCGGTCTCTACATCGACGCAGTGCTTCAGGGTTACCGATTTCAGTGGCAGGAGGAGAGTCAGATACTGTCGGATCCCGTGCCGTCGGCCATCATCGGTCTGCGCGGCGACCGCGACCGTATCCGTGAGCGCATCACACGGCGGCTGCAGGCGCGGTTGAAGGAGGGTATGGTGGAGGAGGTGCAGGCGCTGTTAGACGAGGGCATTCCGGCCGAGCGGCTCATCCGCTTCGGGTTGGAGTACAAGTACGTGACCCTCTACCTCACGGGCGAGCTGCACTACGGTGACATGGTGTCATTGCTCAACACGGCCATCCACCAGTTCTCGAAGCGGCAGATGACGTGGTTCCGCCGCATGGAGCGTTTGGGATTCCACATCCATTGGGTCGATGCGGACCTGCCGGAGGAAGAGAAGTTTTCGAAAATTTACCAGTATTTGCGGGACGAAGGACTTCAAGTCACAAGTCACAAGTCATAAGTCACAAGTCACAAGTCATAAGTCTCAAGTCGAATCTGTGCCATTTTAGTTCAACGCCTTCTCTCTTAACGAGTTGAAACCGTCTCCTAACGTCTCGGAGGCATCCAGGATTGTCACGAAGGCTTTGTCGTCGATTTCGTGGACGAAGTGGATGAGCACGGGCAGCTGTTTGCGGGAGATGGAGGTGAAGATGATCTTCTTCTCGTCGTGGTTGTACATACCCTCGCCGTTAAGGTAGGTGCCGCCGCGGTCCAGCTCGTCGAAGATGCGCTGCCGGATTTCCTCGTATTTTTCGGAGATGATCAGCACTGCCTTGTTGCCGTGGAAGCCGGCGATGACCTTGTCCATCACGATGCCCGTGACGTAGATCACCAACCAGGAGTACAACGGCACGGTCCAGTCTTTGAAGGCGACCAAGGCGATGAGCACGATGGTGGAGTCCACGCAGATGAGGATGGTGCCCAACGGTATGTGTTTCACGTACTTGCCGATAATCATCGCGATGATGTCGGTGCCGCCGGAGGTGGCACGGGTTTTGAAGATCAATCCTAACCCGACACCGATGATGACGCCGCCGCAGAGGGCGACGATGAAGGCGGCCGCCGGGTCGGGGGTCATAGGATCGCCTGGAAGCCCGATCAGTGGCGCGTAACCGTAAACCTTCTCCCACAAGGAGATGAACGCCGGCAACGTGATGACCCCCACCAGCGTTTTCGCCCCGAACTTGGGCCCGAGCCACAACGTGCCGATGAGCAGTAGCGGCAGGTCGAGGCAGATGCCCGACAGACCAATGGGAAAGTTGAAGACGTGGTGCAGGATGATGGCGATACCATAGACGCCACCGGGTGCGAGCTTCAGCGGCGAGATGAACACCACAAACCCGATGGACATGATGAATGTGCCTAAGATAATCAAGCTGTAGGTTCGGATGAGTTCTTTGGTTTTTTCTTTCATTTGGTTTATGGTTTAAGGTTTAAGGGTTAAGGTTTAAGGTTTAAGGTTTAAGGTTTAAGGGTTATGGGTTAGTGGCTGAGGACGCGGTTGAGGCGTTGGGAGATCACTTTCTTCAGTTGGTTGATTTTGTTGAGCTGTTGGAGGGCGAGGCCTACGTCTTCTTCTGCTAACGTATTGTTGGATAGAACTTTCTGGATAACGGCAACGTCGTTCTCCAGAATGCGGAGTTTCAGCATGAGCAAGATGTTCTGCACCTGGTTCTGCAGGATGCGGAGGTTGTTGCGTGTGGTGTGCGTGTGGATGTCGTACTTCTTCTGCCAGTGCTCGCTGAAACGGGGTTCGACGGGGATGTGGCGGATGACGAACTCGCTGACCTGCGGGTCGTCCGAGAGCGTGAAATTGCGGATGATCTGGTCCTGGTTGCCGATGTAGGAGGCCCATTGCGCGTACATGTTGAAGATTTTCTCCAACAGCGGGTAGTGGAAGCGGATGTCCTCCTTCATCATCTCGTTGCAGACGTATTGATCGACACGCAGCCCGTCGGTCCGGTTTTCGTCTCCTTCCTCGTAGATGAGGTAGTTGCCGTAGTTCAGCACCAACAGCACCAGCTCTTTCTCCGCTTCGTACAGCAAGTCTGTCTGTGGGGTGAGGTCGGCGTGCTTTTTGGTCTCGATGAGGTCGGGCACATCCTGTTGTTGCGGGCCGTCCGGCACGGGAACACCGGTTTGTGCCTGTGCCTGTTGTTGTGCTTGCTGCTGGGCGGTGCGGCTCTGCTCCTTGGTCTTCTCCCACACGAAACGGCGCAGGTTGAGGTTGAGGTCGTTTTCCGAGAGGTCGAACAGCTTGGCACACTCCTTGATGTAGAACGCCCGCTCGATGTTGTCCTTCACGCAGCTGATGGATTTCAGGATCTCGTTCACCATCGAGGCCCGCTTGATGGGGTCGTTGCCGGCGTCTTTCGACAGGATGTCGGCCTTGAAGAGCAGGAAGTCTTTGGACTCCTTCGACAGGTGCTCTTGTAACTCACTGTCTCTGTGTTTCTTGGCGAAAGAGTCGGGGTCTTCGCCGTCGGGGAGGAGGCAGACGCGGATCTTGAGTCCCTGTTCGAGGAGCATGTCGATGCCGCGCATGGAGGCTTTGATGCCGGCCATGTCGCCGTCGTAGAGCACCGTGATGTTCTGGGTGCGCTTGGTGATCATGCGGATTTGGCCCTGCGTGAGTGAGGTGCCGGAGGAGGCCACCACGTTCTCCACGCCCGACTCGTGCATGGAGATCACGTCGGTGTAGCCCTCCACGAGATAGACGTTCTGCTGCTTGTGGATGGCGTTCTTGGCAAAGTAGATGCCATAGAGCGTGTCGCTCTTGTGGTAGATGGTGTTTTCGCGGGAGTTGACATACTTTCGCGGGTCTTTGCCGTCTTTCTTGAGCACGCGGCCGCCGAAGCCGATGACTTTGCCGGCGTCGTTGTGGATGGGGAAGATGACACGGCCGCGGTAGATGTCGTACAGCTTGCCGCTCTGGGCCTTGCCGGTGAGGCCCAATTCGATGAGGTATTCTTCTTTGTAGCCTTTCTCTAATGCCGCTTTGGTGAAGCTGTCCCACGCGTCGGGACTGTAGCCGAGCTGGAATTTGTCGATGGTGGCGTCTTGGAAGCCGCGCTCCTTGAGGTAGGTCATGCCCATCAGCTTGCCCTCCTCGGTGTTGTGGAGTTGGTCCATGAAGAATTTCAGGGCGAACTCGTTGACAATCAGCAGGCTTTCACGCAGGCTGCGTTGTTGTCGTTCTTCTTCGCTCTCGTTGCGTTCGTATTCCAAGGGGATGCCGTATTTCTTGGCGAGGTATTCGATGGCCTCGGGGTACGACATCTTCTCGTGTTCCATCAAGAACTTGACGGGGTTGCCGGCAGCGTCGCACACGAAGCATTTGTAGATGCCGAGGCGCGGGCTGACGTGCAGCGACGGGTTCTTGTCGTCGTGGAAGGGGCAGATGCCCACGAAGTCCTGGCCCTGTTTGCGCAGGGAGACGAAGTCGCCGACCACATCTTCAATGCGGACGGCGGCCATCACGCTGTCTATGGACTTCTGCTTGATCACGGTTTACTTCCCTGAATCCACTTTGTATTTTTTGAAGATCTTCTTGTTGTGCATAATCTCGACGGCCTGTTGGAAGGTGTCGTCGCTTTCGAGGAAGACGCGGTAGGCGTCGCCGTAGCCATAGAGTCCGCGGGCGATTTCAAAGCGCAGGTATTCCTTGATGAAATCGGCGGCGTGTTCTTCGTTGCGCAGGTGCTGCATCTCGCCATAGACGCGGTTCAGGTAGTTCGTGAACATCGTGTCAAAGCTCTGTTGGTCAAACTCTTCTGTGCTCTTGTACAGCGAATCCAGCTTCTCCTTGTTCTCCTTGATGAAGGCGTTGGCGTAGTCGCTGAAGACGAAGGAGGCCTTCTCGCTCACGCCTTCTTCTTTGGCGAAATCCATGAATTCCTTATAGAAGGCATCGGAGATCTGGTACTTCTTTTGGAAATCTTCGAATTTCGGGTACTGTTTGAGCAATGTTTCGCGGTTGTTCTCCAAGTAATCGACGGAGAAGCTGCCGAAGACGCCCTTGCGCACGATTTCGTTGAAGAGGCTGGAGTATTTGGTGGTGTCGAGCGGGATGAAGATGTCGGGCATGATGCCGCCGCCGCCATAGACCACGCGTCCATGCGGCGTCTTATACTTGAGGGAATCCGGGAATTTGATGTTCTCGGCGGTATAGTATTCACCGTTGTTGGCGCGAGTCTGCAGGTCTTTGAAGTAGGCGTCGAGGCCGTCGTCGTAGGGTTTCTGGATGCAGCGGCCTGTGGGGGTGTAGTAGTGGGAGATGGTGAGGCGGACTTCGGATTGGTCAATGAGGCGCAACGGTTTCTGCACCAAGCCTTTGCCGAAAGTTCTGCGTCCGACCACCAGACCGCGGTCCCAGTCTTGGATGCAGCCGGAGGTGATTTCGGATGCGGAGGCGGAGTTTTCATCGACGAGGACAATGAGTTTGCCTTGCTCGAAGAGTCCGTCCTCGGAGGAGAAGTACTTCTCGCCGGTCTTCCGGAAGTTGTCGGTATAGACGATCATGCGTTTGCCGGAGATGAACTGGTCGCAGATTTCGAAGGCCACGTTGAGGTAGCCGCCGCCGTTGCCGCGCAGGTCGAGGATGAGGTTTTGCATGCCCTGTTCTTTCAGGGTGCGGATGGCCTTTTTGAGTTCTGTGGTGGAGGTGGCGGCGAAGCGTTCGAGTTTGATGTAGCCGGTGAGGGAGTCGGCCATGAAGCTGACATTGATGCTGTACATCGGGATGGCGCCGCGGGTGATGACGAAGTCGATGGGTTCTTTCTTGCGGCCGCGCACCACGGTGACTTTCACCTTGGAGCCCTTTTTGCCGCGCAGGTGTTTGCGCACCCAGTCGTTGCTGATGTCTTTGCCCACGGCCACGGTGTCATCGACTTTGATGATTTTGTCGCCGGCCATGAGTCCGACTTTCTCCGAGGGGCCGTCGATGATGACTTCCATCACGTTGATGGTGTCTTTGATGAGTTGGAAGGTGACGCCGATGCCGTCGAAGGAGCCTTGGAGCGGTTCGGTCATGGCGGCCACGTCCTTGGAGGGGATGTAGGCGGTGTGCGGGTCGAGCTCCTTGAGCATCTCGTCGATGGCCTTGTCGGTGAGCGGGTCGAAATCGACGGAATCGACGTACATGCTGTTGATGGCGTTGAGGAGCTGGTCCATCTTGGTCTTGTTCTGCTGGTAGTGTTTGTTCGGGGACTGCGCGAAAAGGGTAGTTCCGATGGCTAACATGCTGAAAATGGCAACAATGACTTTATTTTTCATTGGGTTATCTGTTTTATTTTATTCTTATCTGACAAAAGGCGGCAAAGATACGATTTTTTTAGAAAAAATGTATCTTTGCGGCGTCATCTAATATTCTGATTATGTCACGCTTTATCCGACATTTCGTTGCACTCTTTTGCTTCTCGTTCGTTATGGGCGGTGCCGGTTATGCCCAGAACCAAAGCATGTCCGGAAGGGATTTCTGGGTGATCACAGCCCATTCTGACGGGCATGGTGTTTTGAGTGGTGTTTTATTGACAGATACTCTGCTACTTTATTTGGTAGGTGATACTGCAACCCTCGGTACAGTTGATAACGAATATCATGGCTTTCATCTTGATTTTCAAGTAATTCCAGGGCAGGTAACACTGCTGAAAGTACCTGTCTCCATGACAGTTTTTGACTATGCTGAATCGAATAATTGGAGTGTTCGTACGTCGCACCGAGGTGTAAGGGTACGTGCTAACCATAATATATTCCTGTATATGCAAGACATTTGTACTATAATTGATTCTGCGTATGCTGTCAATCCCTCCACCACTTTTCTTTTTTGGGAAAATAATTTTACTTATTCAAGTTTTGGGTCTCCTTATTATGTGTCTCCTCTTTCGACGAATATTTTTCGTTCGGAGAAAAATCCAGTACCACCTTTGCCAAATCAAGTTCGGGAACGTTTTCCTGATTCTTTTGAAGAATGGTGGTTTGACCGCTGCGCCTCGATCGGTCTATGCTCTCTTGGCGGTGAGGCATTACGTAATGTTCGATACGTCACGGCTTTGGAGGACAGCACGGTGGTTATATTCACTTTCAAGTTACAACAACCTCCATATTCACAAATTACGGACTCCGTAATGATTCAAAAGGAAGAAACAGTTTTCCTTTTGGACATCAACACTTTTCACCATGAAGAAATCCTGACGTTGAAAACAAACTGCAAACCTGTGGTATGCATGTCTGGTTTTAGAGGAACGGGGTTTCTGGGAAATTTTCATAGCTTTGTTAATTATAATAGTGAATTTTGCACACAATTTTTCGGCTCTTTCCAGCCGTTCACAAGACCTGAACGCCAAGGATATGACTATTTGTGCAAGAAACTGGAGAATGACAGGTTTGACAAAGGCATACATTATTTGAAAATCCGTTATTGTCCCGATTCTCTCACCCCGTTGTGGAGCGACAGTGTGGACAGATTTATGTATAATGAAATTGTTTCAGGTAACGATTTTGCTCCCTTTATGGATAACTATCCTCCGGGCCTCTTTTTTTTCCGGACATATAATCCGATAACCGGCAGCCACCGGAGATATTGGGGAAGTGCAAGCACATACGTAAATGTCCCGTACACATTTTTACGCTCTTCCTCTCCCATTTTTTATGATCGACTAAATGGTCCTTTCTTTTTCATCTACAAGGAGAGTGGACCAGCTTATCCGGTTTATGGCTTTCTTCCTCCGGACTCTATTGGCGCTGCAAATTCTTTAATTTCCTCCCCATACGTCTCTGCGCAACCTACTGATCTGATGGTCAAAGACTGGGTCTATCCCACCACACGGAACAACGTTAAACGCAAAATCCATTACGAGGACTTGGAGGTTTTGAACATCGACACGTTGTATGCGGATGTGCAGATTTATGTGCATGAGGACGGGCTTCACAGCACCTACTTTAACGGGCAGCTGTTGCCCGCAGAGGTCTTCGACTCGTTCCCGATGACCAACGGCGACTATTACGTCACCCAGATGGCCTTCTACAACGAGGACATCCCCGAAATCATTCGCATTTCCAATGTGAACGGATTTTCGGCCTATGTGGATGAGTTCGGATACAACGTGCTGCCCGCGCCGGCAGGGCACCCTGAAGTCAATGATATTACCAAGGTCTATTACTATCATGCCGGTGCATCAGGCTGTTATTATACGGACTATCCCGATAACGGTATCGGTCTCAGTCCCCACAACTACGACACCATCCACCGCTGCCTCGGCGACACGCTCGCCCTCCTTGTGGAGCACAACCCCGACTCCGTGCCGGTGGAGTGGATCGTCGATGGGGTCTCTCACCTCGGGGATGCCTATTCCCTCCTGCTCGCGGCCTTGGACACGCTCGCTGTGCAGTGCATCCTCCATTACGACTGTCCCGACACCACCACGACGTTCGTGGCCGTTGTGCCGCCGCCGCTGCTCACCATCGCGCACGACACCATCGTGTGCGCCGGCGCGACCCTCACGGTGGAGCAGCCGGATGCGCTCTCCTACCTCTGGAGCAACGGGGCGACCACGCCCGCCATCACGGTGGATTCGGCGGGGATGTACCAGGTGGCGGTCACCAACATCGGGTGTCGCGCCGAGAGCGACAGCTTCCACGTCAGCCTCTACGGGCAGTCGGCGGTGGATTTCGGCGACGACAGCCTCCTGTGCGAGTTGGCCACGCTGCTGTTGGACGCCACGCAGCCGCACCCCGCGCAGTATTTCTGGCAGGACGCGAGCACCAACACCACCTACACGGTGTATGAGGACGGCGACTACTGGGTGGTGATCACGGACCACTGTCTCGGGGCGAGCGACACGATCCGCGTCGGCTACCTGAACGACTTCACGGTCAACCTCGGTCCGGACACGACGCTGTGCGAGGGCAAGACGCTGACCCTGTCGCCGGGCGTGCCGTACTGCGACTACGTGTGGCAGGACGGCAGCACGCAGCCCACGTACGTGGTGCGGGGCCCGGGGACGTACAGCGTGGAGGTGAGCAACAGGTGCTTCAGCCACTGGGATGCGGTGGACATCGATTACGAGCACTGCGCTCAGGAGCTGTACCTGCCCAACGCCTTCACACCGGGTCCCGACGCGCTGAACCCGGTGTTCCTGCCGGTGTTCAGCTACCCCGACGAAATCGAGGAGTACCGGATGGAGATATGGAACCGCTGGGGCGGTTTGGTGTTCCGCACGGAGGAGAAGACCTTCGGCTGGGACGGCGCGAACGCCATCGACGGGGTCTATGCGGTGGTGGTGTCCTACAAAAGCCGTGGGGAGAAGGCGAAGACGGTGAAGGGGAGTGTGACGGTGGTGCGGTAAAAATAGTATCTTTGCCGCAATATCAAAAAGCTAAGAAATGAAGAAACTGTTCCTCTTTTTTGCCCTGATTTTATGGGGTTTTACGCAAACAGGTATCGCCCAAAACGAAGAGCTTGTGGGCGCGAACTGCACCTCTATCATGGTCGGCAAGAAGGCTTCCGCCGACGGCTCCGTCATCACCTCGCATACGTGCGACAGCAAGTACCGCACGTGGGTGACCATCGAGCCGGCCGCCGACCACAAACCCGGCACCATGCACAAAGTCTATAAGGGCACGATGCACACCGAAACGCCCAAGAGCATGGAGAACCTCGTGTTGGCCGGCGAGATTCCCGAGGCCGAGCACACCTACGCCTACATGAACACCGCCTACCCCTGCATGAACGAGCATCAGTTGGCTATGGGCGAGAGCACCTTCTCCGGTCCCGACACCTTGGTGAACGAGAACGCCATGTTCATGATTGAGGAGCTGCAACGGGTTGCCCTGCAACGTTGTACGACGGCCCGCGAAGCCATCCTGCTCATCGGCGACCTGGTGAAGCAGTACGGTTATGCCGATGGTGGCGAGTGCATCACCATCGCCGACAAGAACGAGGTGTGGCAGATGGAGATCCTCGGCGAGGGTCCCGACGTGATCGGCGGTATATGGGTAGCGCAGCGCGTGCCCGACGACGAGGTGGCCGTGAGCTGCAATGTGCCGCGCATCGGCAAGCTCAACCGCAAGGACAAGAACAACTTCCTCTGTTCCGACAATATCGAGAAGGTGGCCAAGAAGTACGGCCTCTGGGACGGCAAGGGCGACTTCCTTTGGTGGAAGGCCTTCAACGCCTCCTACGCCGAGGGCAAGAACCACAAGGAACGCGAGTGGTACATCTTCAACGAGCTCGCTCCGTCGTTGAAACTCGACCTCAATGCGGAGGCGCTGCCCTTCTCTGTGAAACCCGAGAAGAAGGTGGATGTCCGTGATGTGATGGCCTTGTTCAGAGCTACTTACGAAGGCACTGTGCTCGACCAGATCGGCAACCTCAAGATGGTGGTGAACCGCAAGGACAAGGAGGGCAATCCCTACAAGGACACCATCATTTGTCCGAACGCCAACCCGTGGATGGACGGCAACGAGCGCGCGATGTACAACTTCCTGAACCCCGGAACGGTCACGTTCTACAGAGGCGTGGCGATGTCGTGGTGTTCCTACTCGTTCATCATGCAGTGTCGCGACTGGCTGCCCGATGAGGTGGGCGGTCTGTGCTGGTTCTCGGTGGAGAATCCCGGTCAGAGTCCGCGCATCCCGATCTATGCCGGTGCCACCAAGATGCCCGCCGGGTTCGAGGTGTGCGGCCACTACCGTTACAACGAGAACGCCGTGCTGTGGCATTACCGCAAGGCCAACAAGTTAGCGCAAGTCCGCTGGGGTCGCACCAAAGATATGATGATGACCAACATCATGCGCTACGAGGACAAGGCCTTCGAGGAGTTGCCCGCGTTGGAGAAGAAGGCGGTCAGCCTGCTGAACGACGGCAAGAAAGAGGAGGCCCAGAAGCTGCTCAACCAGTACAGTGCAGACTTTGCCGGCGCCACCCGCCAGACCTGGCAGGAGATGGAGCACAAGATTTGGGAGATGTTCTGGACGGGATTCTAGTGGGGTTTAAGGTTTAAGGTTTAAGGTTTAAGGTTTAAGGGTTAAGGTTTAAGGTTTAAGGGTTAAGGTTTAAGGGTTAAGGTTTAAGGGTTATGGTTTAAGGGTTATTGAAGCATTAGGGTAGGGTTGATTTATTGTGTCAGTTGTAAAATGTTAGAAGTTAAAACAATACAAAATCATTTCATATTATGGAAAAGAAGAGCAAAATTATCATGATTGCCGCGTTGGTGGCATTGGTTGTGTTGGTTGTCGTGTTGTTGGCATGCAACAGCAAATCCGCGAAGATCAAGAAGTTGGAGAAATTCACGGCCACGGTGGAGCAGAAGTATCAGGGCTATTCCGAATCCGATTTGGAGAAGGCGCAGGCCAAGTTCGAGAAGTATGTCGCCAATGTGGAGAAAAAAGAGCTCACGGGAGAGGAGACTTCCCACGTGAACGAGCTGAAAGGCGAATGCAAAGGCTACTTCGCCCAGGCCAAGGCTCGTCTGATTCTGAAGGATTTCAACGACGCTGTCAATGAGGCCGGCGATGAGGTGAAAGGCGTTATCGAGTCGTTGAAGTAAAGTCGAACTTCGACTCGGGAACGCTGTCTATCAGCTCCTTCGTATCTTTGTAGAAGAGGTTCAGCGCCACGGAGTCCGCCCCGTGGACGTTGTATTGTGCGCAGTTCTCCACCGCGTGTTTGGCCGGGAGGATGTGGTATTGGTATTTGCCTTGGCAGACACCTTTATAGACCCAGTAGGGCAGGTATTCGTAGTCTGTGACGCGAATCGTGCCCGTGGTGTCGCGCACAATCGTGCATTTGACGATGATGCCGCCGTCGGTGTAGCGTTTGCGTTGGTTGGAGACGAAATTGCCTAACGAGTATGCTGTAACGCGCTGTGCCACACCTTGTTCGTCTCTGTTTTCCAGCGTGATGGGCTGCACCACGTGGGGATGTCCGCCGATGACCATATCCGCGCCACACTCATACATGTAACGGGCGTAGCCTGCCTGTGCCTTGTTTTGGTGCCGTTCATACTCGATGCCCCAGTGCGGCATCACGATGATATAGTCGGCATCGGTAACACGGGCCGTGGCTATGTCATTGAAGATGTTGACCGAATCCAACATGTTGACCATAAACGGATTGGGAGCTGGAATCCCGTTCGTGCCGTATGTGTAGTTCAGCACGGCGATGCGGAAACCGTTCTTGTCGATAATCAGCGGGTTGCGCTGTCGGTAATCCGTGCTGTCGAGCCAGGTGCCCGTGTGCGGGATGCCGAGGCTGTCCATGACCTGGATGGTGCGGCGGATGCCCTTTGCCCCTTTGTCGCAGGTGTGGTTGTTGGCGGTGAGGAAGACATCGACGCCGGCCTCGAAGAGTTGCGACATCATGTTGTCGGGGCAGGAGAACTGCGGGTAGCCGGTGTAGGGCGCGCCCGCGAGCGGCACTTCCATATTGGCGATGCAGAGGTCGGCGGAGGCGATGTAGGGGGCGAGGAACCGGTAGCACGGCGCGTAGTCGTAGGTGCCGTCCGGCAGTCGCGCGGCGTCCACCTGCGGGCCGTGGGACATCACATCGCCGATGAACATAAGTGTCAGCGTGTCGGGGGTGGGTGCGGGCTGCTCGACCGCGGGTTGGCGGTGATTCGGGAGGAATCGTTGCGGCCACGAGCCGCCTCCCAGCGTTAGTAAGCCGTACAAGAGGCTAAATATCAGTATTCTCATAATCTTGAGGATGAACACGTTCGATAGAATCTCTGTTTGGGCGGCAAAGATACATTTTTAATGGTTAAGGTTTAAGGTTTAATGGTTAAGGTTTAAGGTTTAAGGGTTAATGGTTAAGGTTTAATGGTTATGGTTTTAATGTTTAGTGGTTAAGGTTTAAGGGTTAGGGGTTATGGAATTGGGGATGGGGTGTTTTGTGGGGACGCAAGATTTTGTGTTTTTAGGAGGAGGGGACACGATTCTGTAACTTTTAAACATACAATTCGTAAAAGAACGAGAATTTTTATATTTTTGCAAGTTTGTAAAAAGAAGACATAAAATGGGTTTATTTTCACTGTTTACCAAAGAGATAGCCATAGACTTGGGCACCGCCAACACCGTCATTCTGCACGACAACAAGGTTGTGGTTGACGAGCCGTCCATCATTGCCATCGACTCGCGCACCAAATCGGTGGTGGCCGTGGGTAAGAAGGCGTTGATGATGGAGGGCAAGACCTCTGGCGAGATATACACTGTGCGTCCTTTGCGCAACGGCGTCATTGCCGACTTCCAGCCTACGGAGCTGATGTTGCGCGAGTTCATCAAGATGACCAATACGAAACACTCCTTAGTTACCCCGGCCATGAAGATGGTGATCTGCATCCCTTCGGGTATCACCGAGGTGGAGGAGCGCGCCGTCCGTGAGTCTGCGGAGCAGGCGGGAGCCAAGGAGGTGCGTCTGATCTACGAGCCGATGGCGGCGGCCATTGGTAGCGGCATCGACGTGCTGGGTTCCAACGGCAACATGATCATCGACATCGGCGGCGGCACCAGCGAGGTGGCCGTCATCGCCCTCGGCTGTATTGCCTCCAAGAAGTCCGTGCAGGTGGCCGGCGACCGGCTCAACACCGACATCAAGGAGTTCATGCGTCGTGAGCATAACCTCGACATCGGTATCCCGACGGCCGAGCAGATCAAGATCAACGTGGGCGCGGCCATCACCCAACTCGACAACCCGCCCGCCGACTATGAGGTCTATGGTCGCGACTTGGTGCACGGCATTCCCCGCAGCATCATGATCAACTACCAGGAGGTGGCCACCGCGCTCAACAACTCCATCAACGCCATCGAGGATGCGGTGATGCAGGCGTTGAACGTGACCCCGCCGGAGCTTTCGGCCGATATCTTCAAGACGGGTATCTATCTCGCCGGCGGTGGTTCGCTGCTGCGCGGCCTCGACAAGCGTATCAACAAGATCACGCAGCTGCCCGTGCACGTGGTGGAGGATCCCCTCCGCGCCGTCGCCCGCGGCACTGCCATCGCCCTCAAGAATCTCGACAAGTTTGAGTCCCTGACAAAGTATTAAACGTCTGTATGATATTATCTTCCCACCTATATTGTAGAGACGCAAGATTTTGCGTCTCTACGTTTTTACTGATGATTTGTATAGTGTGTGCCTCTTTCACCTTGAAGGCGCAGCAGGGGACGGAGCGTTATTCGTTCTGCCCGTCGGCGCCTATCGCGAAGGACCACGAGGGGAATGTCTATCGCACAGTGCAGATCGGGTCGCAGTGCTGGATGGCCGAGAATATGCGCTGTACGACCTCCCCGACGGGTCAGAGATGGTACAGCAATCCCTATTTCTCCGCCTCGCAGCCCGAGTATGCCGCCTATTACGCCACGCCGTTGGATGCGCGGCACGGCATTCTCTACAATTGGGCGGCGGCGATGGACCTGCCGGCGCATCAGAGTCATGGCAAGGCGGTGTCCGGTCCGGTGCGCGGCATCTGTCCCGAGGGTTGGCGGTTGCCGAACAACGCGGACTGGGACCTCCTGTTCAACAGCTTGGGTGGTCACCGCTTGGCGGGCGAGATGATGAAGGCTCCCTCCCAGATGTGGGATCCCTATTTCTCCATCCGGCGTGAGAACTCTGGCTTCGATGCGGTGCCTGCTGGTGCCTACACCGAGAACCAACATCAGTATTACGGTCTTCAGTCTTTTTTCTGGTGTGCCGAAACGTTCAGTCGCGACCAGGCCTGGTGCTGCATTCTTTACGATTATAAGAATGACGGTTACAGCTATTTGGAGTACAAGTGCTACGGGCACTCGGTACGGTGCGTGAAGGAGTGATTGCGGAGGAGGGCGGAAAGGCTGAAAGATGCGGAAATAGTGTTGAATGTCTTGCCTGTTTCGGCAATGAAAAAAAGGAGGAAACATTGTTCCTCCTTTCTTTGCGGACCGGACGAGACTCGAACTCGCGACCCCATGCGTGACAGGCATGTATTCTAACCAAACTGAACTACCGATCCGTTTGTCGTTTGACGGTGCAAAGATACACTTTTTTTTAAAGTGTATGCTGTCTCAAAAAATATTTTTTATACAGATTATATGGTTGATTTTCAATATGATATATTCGAAACCTCCATTCGGGGAGGGCTCTCGGGGCTCCAAAGTTCTCCGAAAAATCGGAAAAAACCGCCTTAACCTAGCATAATGTAGAGGTCCGGGTACTGGTGCGGAGACTCCTTTTTGTGGCGGGTGAGGGCGAAGGCCAAGGTCAGCGTGCCGATACGGCCACAGTACATGTTGACCGTCAGGATGACCTTTGCCATCCAGTTCCAGTTGGCACACTCGCCGGTCGAGAGACCGCAGGTGGTGAACGCCGACGAAGTCTCGAACAATGCGTGGAGCAACTGCACCTCAGGTTCCACGACGGTGAGCAGAAAACACGAGATGAGGATGAACGCCGCCGACATCATCAGGATGGTGGTTGCCCGCTCAACCAGGGATGCGGAGATGGACTTGTGGTTGAACTCAATGTCCTTGCGGCCCTTCACCGTGGCGATGACGGATTTGACGACGATGAACAGCGTGGTCGTCTTGATGCCGCCGCCTGTGGAACTCGGGGATCCGCCGATGAATATCGCTATCAAGATCAGAATGATGGTGGATACGTGCATCGCGTTGAGATCCAGAACGTTGAATCCGGATGTCCGGCAGGTGACAATCTGAAAGATGGAGGTGAACACCTTGTTGCCAAAGCCGTCCACGCCCTCCAGCGTGTTGTTGTACTCCAACAGGAAGAACAGAATGCTGCCAACGATGATGATGG
>Ga0247608_10002974_pt1 | contig 20303 bp, 19 predicted proteins | sample 176DNAGHGlowgp2_FD_193490 | JGI IMG/M metagenome (GOLD analysis project Ga0247608, IMG submission 193490) | Sheep rumen microbial communities from Palmerston North, Manawatu-Wanganui, New Zealand - 1766 DNA GHGlow gp2 | ecosystem: Host-associated > Mammals > Digestive system > Stomach > Rumen ...
TAATAAGGCTGAAGCTGAAGAAGTATTTAAGGGCTTCAAAGTGCTTTATCTTCCTGAAGAATATCCAGTAGATATGCATGAATACTATAAGGAATTAGTATTTGATGTACCTGATAATGAATATGAATTCGTCTTCTTCCACGGTACTATGGAATTCCAAGCTTTTTCTGGTCAAAAATATGAATCTGAAAAGATGATAGAATCTGCTCCAGTATGGAAGTGCGATGATATGATAAGAATCACTAGAGGCATTGTAACTGGTGGTCATATTCATACTGCATGCAATTACAAGAATAAGATATTCTATCATGGTTCATTCTCTAGAATGGCTCAAGGCGAAGAAAGTCCGAAGGGATATAATATCTATGACTATCTTTCTCCAGATGATTTCCAAGTTTATAGAATCATCAATGAAGCAGCTCCAGAATATAAGCAAATCAATTTGAATGATCTTATTGTAGAAAATTCTGGCAATATTGAAGCAGTTATTAAAGACCTTGATAAGCTTGCAGGTAAGCCTGAAGTAAATTATAGAATTAACATGGATAAGCAGATTAAAGAAGAATATCCTGAAATTCATAATATCATTCGTGAGTATATTGCTGGCAAGCATAATATTGATATTAAAGATGTCGTGGTAGCCACTCCGACAGTATCTACTGAATCCGTCGGAAATGGAGTAGAAGATACAAAAGTCGAAGAAAACCCTATGTCCTTCCTATCTAACATTTCTATGAGTCTTGAAGAAAAGATTCAAAAATTCGCAGTTGACATATTGAAAGAGGATGTGTCAATAAACGATATAGAAATGGCAATAGCAAATATATAAGGAACAAAACCATGGCTGGTAGACCCCGTATATTGAAGAAAGTATATAGAGAAGAAAAGTTGAAAGCTCCGATCACTTTCCAACTTCTTGAAAGAATTCTAGCATATTTGCTTTATAAAAGGCCGTTAAATCTTGAATTAGTATCAAGCATCAAAGATTTATTCGACAATTTGTCTGAAGAGAGTATGTCTGCATTTGCAGATAGAATCTCTAGATTCCACATGATTCGTCATGCAATTAATGCAATCATGAATATGGATTTGACTGATAAAGATATTATCGTAGATTTTATTATCAGTCAGGATTCTGGTGACGAGAATTTTTCCTCGATTCTTATGGGCTTAGAAGATGCCTATAGGAATCAGGAAGGACTCGATGAAAATATTTTTTCTGACACAAATATTGAATATATTGCTCAGAGAGTAAATAACCTATCTCAATATAGCACGATTTATAAACATAAAGACCAACTCGGTGATCTTCTTCAGAAAGTGAATTCTGGAGATGTTGGATCTTTGAATGCAATCGCACAGGATTTTAGTAATCTTACCCAGAAGATTAATGCAGATATTCAGAAGTCCGAAGAAGTTTCTATCAAGCAAAGAAGCTATATCTTTGGAACTGAGGAACATAGAAAGTCTTTGAACAAGGTTATCGAAGATAAGAAGAAACCGTCTGCAATTGTAAAGACTGGTGTTAGAGAATTGAATGCAGTTCTCGGTGGTGGTTTCTTGAGTGAGAAAGTCTATGTGTTCCTTGGTGCTCCTGGTACTGGTAAGAGTGTATTTTTGCTCAATGTGTTGAAGTGGGCAGTGCTTTGCAATCCGAAGATGGAAGCAAAGAATCCTGCACTTAAGCCGTTAGTATTGATGGTTACTCAGGAGAACTCTATCTCTGAAACAGATGAAAGATTCTATTCTGTGGCAGCTCCTGATATTGCAAATGATGTTCCGTTTGAAGAACACTCTGCAGATGATTTGTATGATATTTATGCAGAACGTGGTTGGGCAAGTAGTAATGTCACTTATGCTATTGAATATCGTGAGAATAAGGAAATTAGTACAAGAGATTTGGATTTGATGATTGATGCATATGCTGCTAAGGGTTATGAAGTCATTATGTTGATTCATGACTACATTGGTAGAATTCGTCCGTCCAATCCGCAGTATGACTTAAGAATTGACCTTGGTGAAGTTGTAAATGATGAATGTGTAATCGCCAAGAAGAGAAAGATTCCTGTTGTTACTGTTATGCAAGTGAACCGTGAAGCAGTTGCAAAGATTGAAGAAGCTCGTGATAGCGGTAAGAATATCGAAAAGTGCATTACTGCTGCAAATATTGGTGAATCTTTGATGATTTATCAGAACTGCGACTACTGCGGTGCATTTATTCCTTATATGAATCCTACTACTGGTACGAAATATCTTTGCTTTACTAAGTTGAAATCTAGATATCGTATCAAGGATGAAAGAATATTCTTTGGGATTCCATATGAACCAAACTCTATTTCTCTCGAAACTAATTTAAGATCTGAATCACATGTGATTACAAATATTGGCGATGGATTATCTGAATACAATCCTGCTGCTTCTAGTGGCAAGCGTATGCCGTCTAGCAGAAAGAGAAGTCCAATTCCATCATCTAACACTGAAGAAGCTGATAACCTAGGTATATAAATTTATATTAAAAATAGCAACCCTTATAAGGAGAATCTCAGTGGTTGAACCAAATACACATGACTTCCTAGCGGAAGAACTATTACAACCATGTACAAACCATACTGATTCGGGAAGATCTTACATGTTCTCGAATCACTTGGTTCAGAGTGTGATATTGGCGCATCCCGAAGTCCCAAAGATCTTTACTAACTTTGAGAATAGAATCGGGCAGATTAGTGCAGGATTTCCTGTCACTAAGCAAGGATTCAAGCCTGTTAAGATTATCAGACGTTCTGAAGGGTTTTACTCTATTATAGCAAAGAACGATGACGGAACTATAGATATTATAAATCAACAGAGGGCAGTTCCGCTTACTGAAAGTTATGGATATCTTCAGAATATTGTAGAAGCTGAAGAATTTGAAGATATCGAGCATGTTGATGCAAATATGTGTCTAGCCGCCGCAACGTGTTATGATGATGACGGCAATTTGATGATTGGTACAAATCTTAGAACGGTATTCTTTCCGTATAAAGGTTTAACTTATGAAGACTCGTTAGTGATTTCTAAGTCTGCAGCAAAGAAGCTTGCATATAACATGGTAACAGAATACATGGTGCCTGTTAATACTAACGATCTTTTAATTAATCTCTATGGGAATAGTGAGAACTATAAGGCATTCCCTGATATTGGCGAAGAGATTGTGGATGGTGTACTCTGTTCCAGACGTAGAATAGTAAACTCTACGATGCTAGGAAATCTTAGTAATGCAGCTCTAAGAAAGAAATTGTCTACTGATACTAGCATTTATGCTAGAGGCAAGGTCATGGATATCTTCATCTATTCAAACAAGGATATCTCAGAATTTAATGATCCTGCATCAGAACAGATAAAGAAATATCTGGCTAGACAAATTGAGTACGATAAAATTCTTACTTCTACCATTGAGAAGCTTATGGAAGATGGTAGTAAACTTACGTCTGATGCTGCATATTATTACAGACGTTCTAAAGATAGCCTTAACGATAATATCGAATGGAAGGCTGAAAATGCATTCGATAACATTGTAATTAAATTCACCGTAGCCTATGAAAAGCCTGCACTGGTAGGATCTAAAATTACAAACAGGTACGGTGGTAAGGGTAAAAATGCTCCTATAAATGGAAACATTTATATGTAAAACATTCTAAATGCTGGAAGTTCCTTAGAGCCTAAAGTACTTGAAATATAGTAATAATCTTTAGGATTGGATAATCAGCAGCGAAGGAGCTAAATTAATGAGTAATAGACAAATGTGGACGTTATCTGAGGAAGAATTCTTAAAAAAGAATTTTGAATCAATGACAAATAAAGAATTAGCCAGAGCTTTATCTAAAAGTATTCGTTCAATAGAACATAAAGTAGTACGTATGAATTTAAAGAAAAGAACCGTACAAAACTATAATGGTGATATTGAAAATGAAACATGGAGAAAGATAGAAAATTCTGTATATTCAATAAGTCAATTTGGTAGATGTAGAAATGATTCTACTAATAGACTAATGATTTTACGAAAAGACCGTTATGGATATCTTAAAGTAAAATTAGTTATTGAAGGAAAGCAAAAGGATTTTACAATTCACAAGCTTGTAGCAGAATACTTTCTACCTAAGATACCTGGTAAGACCTTTATAAATCACAAAGATGGCATTAAAAGCCATTCATATTTGTCTAATCTTGAATGGTGCACACCACAAGAAAATACATTACATGCCCATAGAATGGGATTATGTCATTATGTTAAAGGTATTGATGTATATGGCGCTAAGTTTAAGGATGATGTAATTATCCAAATTTGTGAACTCGGTTTACAAGGCTTTAAAGCTAAGGATATTAAGTCTAAATTAAATTTAGATATAAATACCAATTATATTAATGCTATTCTTCGTGGTGAGTCTAGAAAAGATATAACTCAAAAATATTTAGCTCAACGTTCAACGACTATCCCGAAAGGGAGTAGGATCTAAGTGGATCCGAAATGGATGTCATCCGAAAGGATGAAGATATAGTCTCATCTGTATAGAAATATACAGCACCGAAAGGTGAGAAGGATTAACGACCCTTCTTAAGAAAATGGTAGTTGCAAAAATTGTAGATGATACAGAAATGCCGATGACAGAAGATGGCAGATATGCAGAAGCATGTTTGAATCCACTTGGCATTCTAGGTCGTATGAACCTATCTACTCTATTTGAACAAGAACTTAACTTCATTGGTGATGAAGTCCGTCTCAGATATAAAGATGCAGATCATGAGACGAAAATGGATAAATTGATGGAATTCTATCAGTCTGTAAATATAGTTGGTCAAGCAGCTGATATTAAAGAATATTATGAAGGCTTAGAAACAGATGAAGAACGTGAAGCTTTCGTTAATGAATTCTATGAAAGAGGATTTATAACACATCAACCTCCATTCTTTGACAACATGAACTTTGACTGGCTGATTGAACTCTATGATGCCTTTGATGTGAAGCCGTTAAAGTTTAAGAACATCGAGAATCCCTTAGTCATGGGTGATGTCTATTATCTTCGACTCAAGCATGAACCAGCATCTAAGATGTCTGCAAGATCTTGCGGTCAGATCAACATGAAGGGAATTCCGAATAAATCTAACAAGATTTATAAAGCAGGTATGGCTCCATATTCTAATACACCAATTAGAATGGGCGAACAAGAAACTCTAAACCTATTGCTGTGTCAGAATCCTGATGCAGTCTTTGATATGTTAGATTTCCACTCTTCTAATAAAGAAGACCGAAAGAATCTCATTCATAAGCTCTTAACGAAGATGGAAGGCGAACCTCTTAAGCTAGAGAAATCTAAGTTTAATACTATCAAGGATTTGCTAACGGCATATTTCACAGTGCTAGGTTTACAACTTAAACAAAGTGATGAAGAATGCTGAACGACGTAGTTAAGACTTTAGAAGTAAATATTCAAGATGAAAGCAAACCTTTGTTCCTGATTGAATTTCATGGTGATAAGGTTTCCACAGTAGCCTATGGTCAAAGTGGAAAGGAATATGATATGCATGGATTGAAAATCTATCGTATCATTGACCGTCATTGTGAGATTCTTGCTAAATACGATCAGATTACTGACAGTATTGATACAAGTCCTCTTGCTATTAAGGATGCTATGGTAGTATTCGTAGCATCTGAAGATGGTAAGACCTTGCATTGGTACAAGGCAAATATCATGGCATGGGATCCTGATAAGCGTGAATTCGCCATGAGCAAATATATTGAATGTAGTGATTCGGATGTAGAATATTTAGAGACAATATATCCGAAGTATTTTGAGAAGTGTACTTTAGAATAATTTACCAGCCAACAATATGACTCGTAAGAATTATTTCTTACGAGTCTTTTTAAGGAAAAATATGAACCCTATTCAAGATTTCGGTTGGGCTTTGGAAGCCCTTAAAGACAACAAGAAAGTTAGAAGAGCAGGATGGAATGGTAAAGGTATCTTTATTAAATTGCAGGTACCTGATGAACATTCTAAAATGACGCAGCCGTACATCTATATTGATAGTACTGGTCTTCAAACAACAAATCCGAAGGCACCAAAGGGAGTCGTACCGTGGTTCCCAAGTCAGACGGATTTGCTTGCAGAAGACTGGGAAATCGCAGAATAATTTACCAGCCAACAATATGACCTATAGAACATTTGTTCTATAGGTCTTTTCTATGGAGCCACAATAATGGGTGAAGTTACAATCAAAAGTGTGATAGAAAGATTAGAAGAAGAATATAAGTCTGAAGATTTACATTATGAAGAAACAAATTATGGAATTGGGTTTAGATTTAAAGGCAAATGGTATAACCTTTCTGGTTATAATTTCCTTGCTCAATTAGATATCCTTACCAGTAACCTCCAAACCCTTTTAAGGTAATAAATTGCACGGCATTCTTATTATAATAGACCCTCAAGACGGAAAATGCAGAGACCTAACTAAAGAAGATAGAGACGAGTTCGTATGCAATATTTGCGAACGCGTTCAAGACCATGTAGCTGAAGAGAATAATGATATCTTTGGCACAGTCGATAGAAGATTTGTATCAGATAAACACGATTTAATATTCAAAGAACTGAAAGAAGTAATTTTAGAACTTCCGAATGTGAAATTTCCGCTTCAGAGTAAATATACCCTTGGCAGTCTTGACTTGGTAAACCTTGTCATTAAACTTCATAATGCCTACGCAAATGAGGGTGGCGTGAAGGCTGAAATATGCGGTACTAATTACAACTATGAAGCACTGATTATGGCTATGACTCTCAAGTCATTAATTCAAGATATTGAAGTTGAATTTAATGTAAGATGTATTTCAGAGAATGTAGAAGAATCAATTCCATTTGCTAAGAGCATTGGAATTAATGTCATAGATTTATAAATAATAGCCAATGGGAGCAGAATTTATCATTGTTCTACTAAATATACAAGCGATTATTATGTAACGCTCCCGGAGGCTTTCTTTATAATTTTATATTAAATATTGAGATTTTGTTTAGGACTATTAGCTCAGTTGGAATCAGAGCATGGACCTTCTAAGTCCAGAGTCGCAGGTTCGAGTCCTGCATAGTTCATACCTACCTACTACCGATTCCATAAGGAATAAGAATGATTATCAAAACAGAACAAGATGCAAAATATATTGTGAAGTTTCGTAGTCTGTTCAAGTATTATAATAAGCGAACAGCAGATAATTATGGAAGAATTCATTACTTAGCATGGAAAGAACCTATTATTTCTTGCACTATTAAAGAATACAAGAGAAATATTACGGATTCGTTCTCTACTTGGACTGGATCTTCATGGTGCAGATACAACGACAACTTTGATGAAAAGAAAGGTGTTGAAATTGCGCTTGATAAAGCTCTCGATATAGCTACTATTTCTGAAGCAGATAAAAAGACGATTAGAGATGAGGTTCTTTCACATATTAAAATCAAAGATGAAACTATTGAACCTTACATGAAGAAAATTAACGTAAAACAATTTTTGGAAGAAGTTGGACTCGCTTAAACTCGTGAACCATAGGGAGCAACAATAATGGCTATATCGATGATTCCTGCCGAAGAATTCAAAAAAGCACTTGCATCGGCAGCTGCTAAGAAAAAGAAGAATGTTGTTAAGAAAGATAAAGAATTAGATGAAGGTAAGCTTTCCAAGAAACAAGCTTACATTGAAAAGCGTCGTGAAGAAAAAGCGACGTTTAGAGAAGCATTGAACGGGAAGACTGGCGCAGAAAGAATTTCTACGCTTATCAATGACAGAAAGATTGTAAAGGGTTCTGTTAAGGCGTTCATTTGGAAGATGGCAAATAGTTTGGCAGCTGGAAAGTATCCTACTCTGGATACAGTGAAGGAGGAGAATCCGCCGATCTATTGCCCTGTTACTCATGAACTGATTCCCCTTGGTGGTGAGTGTTATATGTTGCCCGGTTTTGCCGGAATGCGTATGAGTAAAGAAGGATATAAGTTTGTCTCTGAATTTGTCGAAACGGATGAATTCAAAAACAATCCGCGTGCAAAACAAGAGATCGAGAAGCTTAAGTTCGAAAGTGGAAACATTTCACTAAACAAGAAGACCGTTAAGGCTCTTGAAGAAAGTGGTTTGTTGAATACTAGCGAACCTAAGGAATAAGTGTCTTCTATAGTCCGAAGAAGGCATTGTATGCCAGTTGTATGAGTAGAGAGGAGCAATCCTCTCTACTTATATTTTTTCAAAGGAACCTTTATGTCTGAAGTAATTGATTTTAAGAGGTCTACGGCTTATCCCGTAGAAACAGTTTTTAATGAGCTTGCAAAGCATTCAAAGAAAACTGATAAGAAGAAGATTCTCATAGCTAACAAAAGTAATATGAGAATTCTAGATATCTTCAAATGTGCCTATGATCCGTTTACAAATTACTGGATCAAGAAGTATAATCTTACTTCATTTGGCACTAAGACTCTTGGAACTGATTGGCTTCAAATCTACAACTTGCTTCAGGAACTAGCCAGTAGACAGATCGTTGGAAATGCTGCTATTGCTAAAGTAGAAAGCGTGCTTGCAGAATATGACCAATTCTCACAAGCAGTATTTGAAGGAATTCTTAAACACAATCTTACATTAGGGATTAGCCCTGATATGATTAATGCAGCGTGGCCAGATGCCATTATTATTTATGAAGCTGCATTAGCTGCTAAGATTGAAGATAGAATGCCTAAGATAAAGAAAGAATTTGATGGCAAAACATGGTTTGCATCTAGAAAGCTTGATGGATTAAGATGTTTATCACATGTGACAAAATCCAAAGGTATGATTCGTACTCGAAATGGAAATCCATATAATACTTTGGATGTACTACATAAACCGCTTATATCGATTGTACAACATCTTCCTGATGATACATATGTATTCGATGGCGAATGCTGCATCATGGAAAATGGCTTAGAGAATTTCCAAAAGATTCTATCTGAATGGAATAAAGATAACTGGCAGATAGAACACCCAAAATATATGCTCTTCGATTTTATGACCGAAGATCAGTTCTACATGAAAGAACAAAGTCCTATATTCAGTGATAGATATGCTAATATTCTTGAAATGCAAGCTAATGGTTGGCTTGATCCTGAATTTATAGAACCTGTAGAACAAGTTCCTGTTACCTCTGAAGAGCAAGTCAATGAAATGCTTGAAAGAGGTCTTGACTTAGGTTGGGAAGGTGTTGTCCTTCGTAAGAACCTTCCATATCAATCTGGTCGTACTGTAAACATGCTTAAGATAAAGCCTTATGACGATGATGAATTTGAAGTCTTAGACCTTGAAACAGGTGTAGGGTCTTATGACGTTAAAGGTAAAGGCATGGTTAAAGTTGATGGTGTTAAGAGAATCATAATTAATTATAAAGGCACTATCGTCAAAGTTGGTTCTGGTCTGACTATGGATCAACGCAAGAGATGGAAGGAACATCCTGAAGAAATCGTCGGTAAGATTGTTACTATTCAATACTTCCACGAGATAAAAAATAAGGATGGTATTCCTAATATGAGACATCCTGTTCTAAAAGCAGTATATTCTGGTCCTCGTCAAACATAACTAATTATTGTAGAAAAATATGGATTAGGCATATATTAAACTTTGAGACTAATACTAATCTAGGTCTCAAAGGAGCCTACCATGATTACTAAGTGTAAAGATGGTTCTTATGTGTTTGAGAACCAAAATGATGTAAGTTCTGTAGTTAAACATTTAGAAGATTTTAATATGCTTTGTGTTGAAGAATCTTTCAAAGTGTTTTCTGCAATGGCTAATATCTTACTTGTACCAGGAAAGATTAAGGTCAACTTACATAAAAAAAGTATCCTCGTTGAAAACGAGGGAATGGCTTGGCAATTCCTACCTGAAACCGGGTGGGATTTGTTAGGCGTGTATTAACAACAGCCCCGAAAGGGGCATTTTTTTTTTAACAAAAGAGGTCATTATGACTATTCATGAACTCAAGTTAGCGTTGAAAAAGCACCTAACAGTTAAGCTTCATGAATTAGCTGACGTCTTCTTCGTCAAGGCTATTCATGGATCTACACTGAAGGTGGTGGATTATCTTGGTAACAAGAAAAATATCAAATACACTGAAGCAGTAGGAAAACGAATGTGGATTCCTGATGATGAGATGCTTTATAGTATAAGAAATGCTTCTTTTGACTGCTAGGCTTAAAATGGAAATACGTAATCTTACGTATTTCCTACTTATATTAAAATATGGAAAATAATTTCCAAACAATAACAAGGAGCCAAAATGGAAATGAATTTAGAAAGCCTTGGATTCGCTTTGAGTAATCCAGATTTCAATGCTCGTAACTTCCTTTACAAAATCACTGGCAAACCAGTCAGTGAGTGTGTAGAAGAAGTTACAGCATTTAGAAAAATGGTTGCTGAAAGTGATTTGCCAGATTACTTGAAAGCAGCTTTGGATTCAGATGTGCAGCGCCCGGCACATGCACAAATGAAAGCAGCCAGAGAACGTTATATAGCTACTCTGGCAAAAACTGCACCTGATCCTGTTTCTGTTCCTCAACAAGTGTGTGAGACTGATCCTGAAAAGGTCAAAAGACCTCGTAGAACTTCAGAAGAAATGTTTGAAGTTCATCAAGAACAGGAAAAGAAAAGGGAGATAAATAAACAGATAAACGAACATGTTAGAAGAGTCATTATTGGAAACTATAGGGCTAGGGAGTATTATCGTTTAAAACTTCCTGCTGAACTTCAGGCAGCTGTTAGTGAAAATGGATTCTATCAACGCTGGTACAATGTGCCAGAAGAAGAAAAAGAAGCCATAGTAGCAGAAGCTAAAAAGTCTGCTGTCGAAGCTGCTATGAAAGCTGCAGAAGAAAAGCGTAAGCAGCAAGAGGCTGAAGAAGCTGAAAAGAAGCGCATTGAAGATGAGCGCATTGCTGCTGAAGAAGCTGCAAGGGCTGAAGAAAGAGCTAAAAAGGAAGAGGAGGCAGAAATTAATGCCAAGGCCTTCCGTAAAGCTCTGCATGATATTGGAGCATTAGAAAAAATCGAGGAAATTCCTCGAATTAAAGAATATGTCTCTGATATCGATTTAGCTATGCGTCGTCATGTTCAGATAAACATTGAGTCCATTAAAACGGACATTGATGTCCTGAATGCGAAGATGAACGCTATTCTTAATGCACTTAACATACCAATTCCTACTGTGTCTGAACCTATTTCTAAGGAGTCTAAAATGACTCCGCAGGAATATTATAAACGTGAAGAAGAATTACCATCTTGGGGCGAATATCAGCGCTCCAAGAATCAGCGTCGTTAAAATAATAAGCCCATAGGATTCTATGATCCGATTGGGCTTTTTCTTTTTTATATTAAAAATAGCTTCTTTTGATTAGATTCAATTTACAATATAGACAATTGTGAATTCAAAATTTCAAGATTAAGCATAACTTTTATACAAGAAGGATAAAATTTATGCAAATAGAAACCCTAAAAGACATATGCAACAATATGTCAGTTAAGATGTCTTGGAGTAAAGATAAAACAAGTGCAGAGACTCACATGAATCTACTTTACGAGCCTCCTCGACAGCTAGAAGACATCTTTAGTAAAAAGAAGCCAGATAAACTTGCAGTTATCAAAGATGGGTATATATACTTTGAAGATGGACAGAAATTATCTAAAGACCTAACATTTAGGGGAATTACAAAACGGTGCTTTAGAAATAGAATCACTGATTCAAAGATATCTATCCTAGAGAATAAGATACGAGAAATAGATAAGGAGATTGAAAACTGCAATATCGCTATATATAAGACGAAGAACTCATTAAATGAGAAAAAGAAGAAGCTTTCCGATCTTCATACTGTTAGAGAACAGTTAGAAACAGAACTTAAACTCTTAAAGGATAATCAATGAAATTAGATTTACCTGATATCGTCTTTTATGCGATGCAACACCCTGTGGATGCTGAAAAAGAAAAGATCGTAGAATGTATAAATGAATGTACATCTAGACTCAATAATATTGATGCGAAGTTTTCGCATGACCCGGAAGATCCAGAGGTAGTAAAACATCTTTTTGAAGAGCGCACTGCATTATTACAGTGTTGGTATGCAGCTCTTACAGTTCTTAGAAGAAAAGCTATAGAGAATATTTCTGATATCAATCAAATGATTGCTATAGCACACCAAGATTCCACGCTAGATCAAGACGCTATAAATACATTGGCAAAATATATTATGGAAAATGCCGATCTAGCTATTCATACTGATGAAGGTGAAAATATCAAGGAAATTAGGCAAGAGGTCATTAAATGGGAGTATTATGATGACCTAAATAGCTGGCTTGATAAAACCAAGAAAGGCTCATTCGACCTTATTCGAGTAGCATCATCTAAGAGTGGTTGGGTAAAGATGATGTAATAAAAAGATGAAGACCTTGTGGTCTTCATCTTTTTTTTTCTTCAACGGAGGTTATGAGACAATTATTCTACATAAGAAAGATCAGCTCTAGAAGCAAGCTTAGAGGTATGCAAGGTTTCAAGAATTGCATAAGATACAATGCTTTCAGCAAGCAAATGATTCTTATTCAAGTCAGATTCCTGCTTTCCACTCTTAAGTTCACCTTCAATATGAGCTTGCATAATGTCTTGGAACATGCTTCCATAAGACTTAGCTTTCTTCTTCATATACTTTTCAGGACTGAAAGCGTTTTCCTTAGCATAAAGCTCGTCAGCCTGACGTCTTGCGTTAATTTCTTTTTCATTCTTAAGCATCAACTTAATTTTCTCAGACACGACAGTAGCGAGCTGAGTTTCATAAGATAGAATTGCAGAATTCAAAGTATCTTCAGCATCCTTATCTTCTTTTCTTTCGAACTTTTCAACTTCAGCTTGAGTCTTTGCAAGTTCCATAAGATTTGCAAGATAAGAAGCGGTATGAGGAGCATTATCCAAGTTAAGATTCTTCAAATCAACCTTTTCGGATGCGAAGATATTCTTGAACATATTGGTTACACCTTGATGAAGAGCAACCTTAACATCTTCTTTACCTTCATCAAGCTGAACTGCGTCAACTACAGACAAAGCCAAAGAATTGCTAAGCTTATCCAAGAAGAGTTCACCAATACGAGTGTTCAAAGAATTAGCATTCTTAACTTTCTGAAGATTCTTAAATCCCGGCTTAGTTCCAATCAAGGATTCAGAATCCTTTTGTGGAGTCCATTGCTTAAGCCTAATTTCTTCTTCACGATTTTTCAGAACTCGATTGTAAGCTTCCTGATTGGCTTCCATGTTCTTCAGTTGCTTACGAGTTTTTCCAGTGATATAATCAGCCATAATGAAAATCCTTTATCATGTTATACAATGGAATGTTGCATTAGGATATATAAATCGTTTCAACATTGAGTTCTTCGATATTAGACATGTCTGATGGCTTACGACGTAAGTCTAAGGCTATAATTTCAGGTGTAATCCAATTTCTATAATTAATCTTACCTGAAGTATATTCATCACATTTTCTAAGTATCTTTCTTGGGAATTCTAGATCATTAAGCTTAGTAATATTACATGATGAAATAGAAGGAATTTCCTTTTCAATTTTAGTTGTAAGATTACTAAATGATATAGAAGAATTCAACGCTGTCTTATTCGTAATAGAATTATTAATTTCATTAATAAATTCTCTGCAAATATCTTTAATCTTATAATCTACATCTATATCAAATCCATCTTCACGATCTATTTCTAGAGTCAAGCTAAGATTTGTACGATCGATAGATACAGGTTTATCATCGGCTGTAGTAGCTACAGACTTCTGATAGACAAAGAACTGTTGTGATGGACCATAAGTATTATAGAATTTAAAGCTAAGTCTAGAAGAGTTAGCAAGATCCATTCCTAATTCTCTAACGAGTTCCATATACTTAAACAATTGAGACATGAAATAATCATATCTATCATTACTATATAGAAGGTTTGCACCGACTATAGGCAAACTGTCGATAGTAAAGGTTGTTCCTACTTCATTGTTATATGAATCAGTATATGCGTTTGTTTCTAGAATATCATTCAACGGTGTAAAGAATATGAAGTCTTCATCTGTTTCAGCACTAGCCTTTATACGATATTCGCTATAGGATCCAGACGGAAGATGATTCATCATATCCCTAAACATATAGTCAAATGTACCCTTGTTGTTAGTTATATTAGACTTATCGTCTATCTTTTCAAGGGTATATACAATGCATCTATATTCATTATTCAATGTATAGATACCACTTTCACTTGGAACTGCATTAATAGGAGTAAGCCCAGAATCTTCGCTTAATACAAGTCTGCCATTTAAGAATCTAGAATTAAATGAAGGTAATCCACAAGATATCTTATGTACGAATACGGTATTAGCAGGATCATATTCAAATTCAGCCATGTATTCAATATTGTCAGCATCTTTAGGTACAAAGCAAATAATGAATTTATAATCATCAGGATCATCTGAAATGACATTCATACGAGTTTCGATGATATTATTTAATGCACTATTGCGATATGTACCGATAGAGTTTACAACTGGCACATCTGTGCTGCCACTGGCTAGTTTAGTATATGATACAGAATAAGTTTCATTAAGGTTTTCATTATAGAACTCAGCTATAATATCACTTTTAAGATAATTAATATTTACTGAGAATGGAGTGAAATATATGAATTTATGTTCATCTTTAAGATAATTCTGAATCAATTCAGGTAAGCCTGACATATTGTCGGAGCTAATAAATGAGCTATATAGTACATATTTTTTATTAGTATCATCATATACAATAGGCATTGTACTATCAATGAATCTAGTAGTACCTATATAGACATCTGCAGTATTAGTAGGGAATGGATTCTTATTCTGGTCCATGATCATATTGTATGCAAGGAACATACGTGTAATAATATCATCTTGAGCCTTTAAGAATAGAACCTTACTGCCGTCGCCAAAATTTTCCTTAGACAACTCAGCCATATAAGTATTCAGGTCATCTTCAGAAGCCTTATAAGCGACGTTTCTACGGCTATTAAAGATTTGCTTTTTGTATTCAAGCAAGCTAGGCTTATCCTTACCACCCATAGGGCTATTATATATAGCAGCTTTAAATTCCAAGCCGGAACCACTATCGCTAGCTTGAGGCACGCCAGTAAATGTATAATTGCAAGCAGTACCCTTAGTAGTATATGTTAAGTTCTTTACAGTAGAATTTATAGCGAGTCTAAAGCTACGGCTATTAGGGCTGAAATACGTTTCATAATTAGAATCATCTATAATCTTATAGAAGCAATATTTACTTTCATCATCCACGGAATAATTACTAGCGAACTTAGGAATAATTTCCCATTCGTCTTCATCAGTTTCCCTATACTGAATAAAGAATTCAAATAAGCTATTGTCATGATGAACCGGGAATAATAAACTTCCGTCCAATTTATCTGCATATATAGTACTTTCATTCTCTTCAATGTAGTAATTATATACATCTATTCGCATTGATATATATTTTTCACGTTCTTCTTCGTCTATATATACCTTTAGTGGAATGAATGGATTATTTATGAATTTTACAAATTTTTCACTAATGTCATATTCTTTAGGGATTGTATTCCCATCATTGTCCATGAATGATACACTACCGTAAAATGCTGTTATTGATAGATTATCTCTGCGTAAGATGATTGAATATGGGAGCCTAAACTCATCATCTTCAAACATAACTACAAATGAATTTCTATCAATGACAATATAATCATTAGGAGATTCGTCTAATTTCTTTTCTACATCAGATAATTTAATATCAATAATAACCTTAGCCCAAGATGGAATGGCTTGAGGAATATCAACGCCTTCATCAGTAGCAGTATTATATATAGTAGATGGCAACATAGCTGTATTAAGAGCTAATTCACCATACAACATATTTCTATGAAACATATGACCCTTAGCAGTATGAGCTAAGATTTCGTTTATATAACCAAATAAGCCAAGTTTATTATTATCAGGTTTATTATCGAAATAAGTCGTAGTAAACTGGTCAAATGCAGATAATAACCCGTATTGATCAGTGGTTAAAGTATTAATTACATTTTCATCAGGAGATTGTGCCATAATTCTTACCATTAGTTAGATTAAAGACCAAAATCGACCTTATAGCGTTCATTCATTGCAGCTTCTTTAACTTTGAAAGGAGCATCTGCAGGTACATAAGCATTATTAGCATACATATCTGCGCCAAATCCTGTTGAAACGTCTATAGTATCGTTTGTAGGAGTTTCGCCAATTAATCCACTCTGGAAGTATTGGCTTGAATCGTACTTAAGAATAAATCTATAGCTATTAGAATTCTGCACTGTTTGTGATACGTTATGAATTTCAGAATTACCAGATTTTATATCATCTTGGAATATTATACCTACGAATGCATGGTTTTCATTAGGGAATATACCCGTCTTTAAAGTTATATCACTAAGCGGTGTATAAGATAGTACAGACGGTAGTGAACCTAATGCTGCATACTTTTCCAATTCATCAGCTGTTCCCGTTTGTGAAGTTAATGGACCGTTATTCATGATGTAATTAAAATCCTTTAAGATATTTACATCATTACTTTCATAGATAGCATATTTAAAATTAACTGAGAATTCAGGTATATCTTGTCCACTTCTAGCTGTAGATATAGTGCTAAATGGAACAGTAACAGGGAATACTCCAGTATATCTAAACCAATGAGTAATAGTTTGCCCATCTGGTTCAGTTATAAAGCCATAGATTGCACCTGCATAATCCATATAGCCATAATTTTTAAATTTCGGAGTACATTCCGCTATTCCTTCTTTCATGATGCTGATATACTTTAACCATACTTGGAAAATATTATTTAACAATAATGTCTTTGTATCCTTAAAGGTTAAAGTAATATCACCACCCCATGTATTCTTATAATGCGTTAAACCATAAGGCATTCTAAAGCCCTTTAGGTTTTCATAAGCATCTTTAGTTTCTAGAGTTAAATCAGTTACAGGGATATTTTCTAGTAAATTAGATAATAGATAAGAGATATAATTATTAGATCTAGAATAATCAGAATTTGGTACTGGAAAATCGCTCCAATAATCTATCAGCTCATTATTATTATAATTTAGGTTTGTAATAATATCACCAAGCATAGGATTACCAGTCATATCCATAGCAGCAACTGCATTCTGCGTAAGATTTAAATCTGGCTTTACAAAGAATATATGAGAAAATCCATTCTGGAAATAATCAATTTCACCGCTTGGTATATATTTATTTACTCTAAATGATTTTACTAGAGAATTTAAGCCATATACGTCGCCTCTACCATCAGCAGAAGGCTTACGCATATTTCCCCATAGAGGTTCTGGTGATAAGCTATTTGCGTCTGTTGTATCATTAGTTTCGTTGATAGCAAACATGCCGCAAATTTCTCTATATAATTTCTCAATTTGAGGATTCTTACTATTGCCAGATGGATTAAGACTCTTATTTCTACCCGGAACATCTACAAATATTTTACCACTAGTTCTAGTCCTAACAAATGCATCAGCCATATCGCCAAAAGCATTTCTCATATTAGTCATAGTTTCCGCATCCATGTCAGATGTTTTGACTAGGTTAGAATTATAAGCTGGTGTCCTTATATTCTTATCCATCAGGGCTACGATAGTATTACTATCTTTTTCTTTACCAGTAAGATTTAGTAAATCACCGCCTACATCCTTTATAAATGAATCCATAGAATCAGAATTATTAAAGCTCATAAGCTTTCTAACAGATCCTATAGCATTTTGGGCGCTTGCATTTTCTTCACCCCAAGGATTATCATAAAGAACTGATCCGATAATATTAGATGGTCTAAGATTATCTGCAAAGTTCATAAGCTTTCCGACGGCTTTATTATGACTTACGACATCTACGGCATAATCGAATGTATGAATTCTATTCTTTGCAGCATCCATTAAGCTCATTACTATATAATCATTAGCTTCTTTATTACCTGACATTTCGAACATGCCAGTGCCAATTACATCATATATATGATTGATAATAGAAGTAGCTTCTTCCTGAAGGCGTCCTTTAATTTGAGCTATATTTTCACTAGTAAGCTGTCTGCTTTCAAGTGGGTTTACTATATATGATGCATTGCTATCTACACCTGCAGTTCTAGAAGATATATTTCCCTGCTGCAAAACACGACCTTGGACGGTTTCCGAAAGCCTTGCCATGTTATCTACATTAGCCATAGCTTCTTGAGTAGCAGAACTCATTACAGTATTATAGGTAGCATAATCTAAGCCCATAGCGCTACGGCTTTTATCTAGGACAAATTCTAGACCAGCTTCAAGCTTATCCATAAGGAAATTTCTAGCGCTATTATAATAATCCTTAATGCCTTGTGTAATAGATTGCAATTTTCCGTCTACATAAGTTCCAACTTGGGAAATTAAGGTATTTTCAGCAGATTTAGCTGCTCCTGCAACTGCATTAAGATTGCTACGGGCTTCTCTAATAACTAGATTGGTTAGAGAATCATATAGCATGTCCATTATGCCTTTATTTTCTACATTCTTTGGTAGAGCTTCTTTTACGGCATTTTCAGCAGCTTTATCTACACTACTTAAGAGCTTATTTCTACCATACTTCTTTTCGAGTAGCATATAGATATTGCGAGACGGAGAATCCTTCGGAAGAATAGTAGGATTACCCTTAGCATTACCTTTAAGCTCATTAATCTTAATGACTTTTTCTATACGCTGCTTTTCATGCTCTCTTTCAGTCTTAATAAAAGAATCCCAATATTGGATTCTTTTTAGATAAGCAGGAATAGTGTTCTGATCCCAAAGTTCAGCTTTATTAAATCCTAATGTTGCATAACTATCCTTAGCCTGTTGTAAAGTAGTTAAGTCAACTTCACCAGTTTTAGAAGATATCCCACGGGTTGCAGATTGCTTTGCAGCAGTTTTAGTAGTCTGCGAAGTGGGTCTAGCTACGTAAGTTTCTGATAGATCCATATTAATACCTATATAAATTTCAATTGTGTGTTTTGTAAAGAAAATATTATAAACTTTATGCTTATATTAATAAGAGAACTCCCTACGGGATTCGCTTGTCATGATGTCTTGATTATGCATGATGAGTAGATGTAAGATCAGTTAGGCTTACGATGTTTAATTGTCGCAATGGCTATGTATAACTTATCAACTGACAAGGATAGGAGAATCAATATGAAATATAGTTAATAGATGAAAAAAGTTCGTCGTATACTTGAATTTTTATATAAGACCTTCGGATAAGTATTAATACGAGATTATCCAGCATTATGAGAAACAGAATTTATATTGAGATAGACGTCGCTGGTGGCGTTAGAACCAGATGGCTTTACGAATATATACATAGCAAAAGAAATCCTATTAAATTAGGATATCTTAAAGTGGCCAGCCAAGCCACTTTCTTTTTTTATTCATTAACACCTTCAAAACTTTGAATTGAAATTTATTCTTAAGGATAACACTATGTTTGCAGATATTTTTAAAGTTGTTACAGACCTAATTTCTAATATCACTAAAGATAATGATACTGGTGATAAAACTAGATTTAACGTAGCTTCTGGTATTGGTTCTATTATTAGTGGTGGCAAATTTGGCGCTCCAGCTAATATCGCTAAAGAAGCTAAAAGAAATATAGGACAATTCCCTATTATCATTAGTAATGCTATTGGTGATGATCAAGCCTTAAAGATTTGTGAAATAGTTGAAAGAACCATTGCAGATATGATTTTACTTTGCATCCAAAATGGTAATAATCTTTTGGATTTAAATAATCCAGAAGAAAAGAGAAAGTTTATTGATAGCTACACTAATGCAGGTAATTCATCTATTGATTTTGATTCTATAAGCTATGGGGCAAAAGCCTTTGCATCTGATTATAAAACTAATTGCATAGGATTAGATGCTATGACACTTAAACGAGTAGCTAACGAAGCTATGATACTTGAAGATATGCCTATTGTATCTTCATTTGAAATGTCTACATTATTTAATCCATGTAAGAGTGTTGCAGAAGAATTCGAAATGGGTGCAGTAGCTCCAGTATCAGTTCCAATGGGCGTAGCTACTGGTGATAATAACGATGAAGATAATGAATATGATGACCAAGTAAGTGATGATATTGCTTCTGAAGCAACAAATACTAAGAAATCCAATGCTAAAA
>Ga0247608_10002975_pt1 | contig 20290 bp, 14 predicted proteins | sample 176DNAGHGlowgp2_FD_193490 | JGI IMG/M metagenome (GOLD analysis project Ga0247608, IMG submission 193490) | Sheep rumen microbial communities from Palmerston North, Manawatu-Wanganui, New Zealand - 1766 DNA GHGlow gp2 | ecosystem: Host-associated > Mammals > Digestive system > Stomach > Rumen ...
TTTTTAGTAAAAAAAAAAGTGTTAAAATACGATAAAAAAAATTAAAATATAGCCATAACTCCGCACTTATTTATTTAAAAATCTTCGATTTTATCGTTTTTTAAAGGTTTTTTATATGATGAAAAATAAATTTGAATAAATATATGATTTTTATTAAATTTTTACCAATAATATCAGTTTAGTTCTTATTGTAACTTATTAAATTTTAAGAATTTCGATATTAATTATTTTACAATATTTATTGAATTTAAAATATTTTTTTATAACACATAAATAAAACTAAAGCCCGAATCTTATAAATAATAATAAAAAAAATTATATAAAATTAATAGATGAAAACAATAATATAGTTTCATATGTAGATAGTCTATTGATTGATTTTATTAAAAACGAAGATAAAGCTGAATACAAGAAAGAAATAAATAAATACTCAATAAGTAATGATATAAAAAATAGAATAGATAAAAATAAGGCAACATATAAAGATATAAAAAAAATTAGAGAAATAGATAATTTAGTCAAAAATGATAATTTAATAAATTTTATTAAAAAAAAATTCACGGACAAACTTAAACAATATGATATAAATAATGTTAAAAATAAAGATATTAATATTTTAAATTGCCTATTAAAATGTACTTTATTTGAAAAAAAAATAAAAGATAGTGAATTATATAAAAACATTCATGATGGTGATGAAATAAAAAATAAAATACTTGATCTTTATGAAAAACAAATGAATGTTTATAAGGCGAAGATGGAGGAAAATAAAGTATATATAAGTTATACTGATGATAATAAAAATAACTATATTTTTGCAAAAATAAATGAAAAAGATTTTATAACAAGACCATATAAAGTAAAATGTGAGTCAATTTTTGAAGTGAAAGGTGAAAAATATACAAATACAAACAAATCAGATTGTATCCAATTTGGTGAAAATGATTTTAATAAAATTTTTAAAAAAGGTGAAGAATATAAAGATATTATTTTATTAACAAATAACAAAAATTATAGCTATCTATGTTATTGTAGACCAGATAATTTTAGTTTTCATATAGTACATGTCGAAGATAAATCTTTTAATAGATTTTTTGCAAATTATTCTGCCAATAAAATTACAATCTTATATAATAGTCCTAATGTTACAAATATGTCTGGAATGTTTTCTGGTTGTAAAAATTTAACAGAATTAGATTTAAGTAAATTTAATACTTCTAAGGTTGAATATATTGGAAATATGTTTTCTGATTGTACAAGTTTAAAAAATATAACTTTTGTAAATAACTTTATTATTTCTAATGTTAAAAATACGAATGGAATGTTTTCTGGTTGTACAAATTTAACAGAATCAGATAAAAAATCTATAGAAAATATGTTTAGTAAATATAATATAAAATACGATAAAGATAGTCTTTTTAAAACAAAAATAAATTAAAACAATAATCAAATTTTTAAAAAAACATGTGTAATGTTATATATATAATGATCAAATTTATTTATTATCAAATTCTGTTTTTTTAAAAAGAAAATTTAAATATTATTAGTAAAAAATATTGAACAAGTTTTGCACAAAATTTATTTTTTGTTTTTTCTTTTTATAATTAACGTATTAAATATATGCTTAGATTAGAAAAATATATTATTTCTTTATTAATAACAAATTGTGCTATTTTTAATACATTAGCAGGTTGTTGTAATGGTAAAAATAGTAATAAAAAAAGTAAAGGATATAGTTGTAAACAAAGAATTAATAACAATAATGAAAGTACTAGTGACAATATTGGTAGTAATAATAATGAACAACAAGAACAAAATCCTGAAGATTTAAAAAAAAAGAAAGAACAGGAAGATAAAGAAAAATTAAAAAATCCAAAAGAAGAATTAATAGATGAATCAGAAAAAGCAGGTTTATTAAAAATTTATAATAGTCTATCAAGTAATATTGATAATCTAATAAATTATAATTCTAATATATTTAGTGTTGAAAATATTAATGTTAAAAGAGAAGAGATAGAAAACTGTAAAAAAACAGATTTTGAAACTGTAAAAGATAACATGAAAAATGAAAGAAATAAATTTAATAAGAAGATCAATTCTATATATACAGATTTAGCAAAAAAATATAACAAATCAACAAAAAAATTAGACGATAATTTAGAGAAAAATGGAAAATATAATATAGAAGATTTAAAAAAGTTAAAAGGAGAAATAGATACACAATTACAAAATGTTAATATTAATGATATTAATGATATTAATAAATATGCTGGTTACATAAATAAAATTGTGGAAAACTATAAAAAATTCGATGTTTTAATAAATGATTTAAATGCATATCTAGAAAATGATTTTAATGGATACAAAAATAAAAAAATTGAATATTTCAACACTTTAAAAGAAAAATTTAATTTTGCTAATTCTGAAATTAAAGGTTTTAATTATAATTTAGATGAAAAAATAAAAGATCTAAAAAATTTAAATAAATATGAAGACATAAACGTTTTATCGAATGAACTTGAGTCAAAAGATAAGGAAATTACGGAGTATATAAAAAAAAATATTGGATCTTATAACATAATGAGATATAATAACAATTGTATAATTTTGAATTTAAAAGATATATTAGATAATTTTGAAAAAAAAGAGCTATATGAATACTTAATAAGTAAGGATATAAAAGATAGAATAGAAGATAATCAGGTAACATTTGAAGATATAAAAATAATTAAAGAAACTGTAAAAAAAAAAGATAATTTCATCAAAAAAGATAATTTAATAAATTTTATTAAAGACAAATTCAAGAACAAACTTGATCAATATCCTATAATACCTAATGGCGAAAATAGAGATATTAATATTTTAAATGGCCTATTAATATGTAGTTTATTTAAAGAAAGAATAAAAGATAATGATTTTTTCAAGGAAATTACTGATGGTAAGGAAATAAAAGATGAAATACTTGATACTTATGAAGTACAAATGGATTATTATAAGGATCTCATGGATGAAAATAAAGTATATATAAGTTATGATTCTTATAAAAGTGAAAATGACTATATTTTTGCAAAAACAGATAAAGGAAATTTTATAATAGAACCATATACCCCAAAAATTGAGCATTTTTCTGATGAAAGAGATGATTCTTATGAGTTAAAAAATGAAAACACTTCATCTTATACCAAATTTAAAAATAAAGATAAATTTAATGAAATTTTTAAAAAAGATAAAGAATATAAAGATATTATTTTATTAACAGATAAAAAAGAATATAGCTATCTATGTTATTGTAGACCTAATAAGCTTAGTTTTCATATAGTATCTGTCCAAAATAATTATTTTAATAGATTATTTTCACTTTATTCTGCCGAAGAAATTACAATCTTATATAATAGTCCTAATGTTACAGATATGTCACATATGTTTTCTAAATGTAAATATTTAAAAAATTTAGATTTAAGTAAATTTGATACTTCTAATGTTACAAATATGTCAAGTATGTTTGAAGAATGTACAAATTTAACAAATATAACTTTTAGTGATAAATTTAATACTTCAAATGTTAAATATATGGACTGTATGTTTAATGAATGTACAAAATTAACAAAATTAGATTTAAGTAAATTTAATACTTCCAATGTTACAGCTATGGGAGCTATGTTTTGTGGTTGTAAAAATTTAGAAAATATAACTTTTAGTGATAAATTTAATACTTCAAATGTTGAATATATGAGATGTATGTTTTATGATTGTACAAATTTAAAAGAATTAAATTTAAGTAACTTTAATACTTCTAAGGTTACAGATATGTATGCAATGTTTAATGAATGTACAAATTTAACAGAATTAAATTTAAGTAACTTTAATACTTCTAATGTTACAAAGATGGAATGGATGTTTAAAAAATGTAAAAATTTAAAAAATATAATTTTTGGGAATAACTTTAATAATTCTAATGTTACAACTATGGAATATATGTTTAGAGAATGTACAAATTTAACAAAATTAGATTTAAGTAATTTTAATACTTCTAATGTTAAAAATATGAGATGTATGTTTTATGGTTGTACATATTTAGAAAATATAACTTTTAGTGATAAATTTAATACTTCAAATGTTGAATCTATGTCAGGTATGTTTTATGATTGTACAAATTTAAAAGAATTAAATTTAAGTAATTTTAATACTTCTAAGGTTACAGATATGGGATGTATGTTTTGTGGTTGTAAAAATTTAGAAAATATAACTTTTAGTGATAATTTTAATACTTCAAATGTTGAATCTATGAGATGTATGTTTTATAATTGTGAAAATCTAAAAACATTAGATATTAGTAAATTTGATTTATCAAAAGATTCTTTAAATGTAGAAAAAATGTTTTATAATTGTAATAATATAGAAAAAAAAGATATAGAAGATACATTTAAGAAAATTAAAAAAGATTTCGATGAAAAGGATCTTTTTGAAACAGAATAAATTAAAACAATAATCAAATTTTTAAAAAAACATGTATAATGTCTTATATATAATATTTTAATTTTCCTATTTATATTAACTTATAATTAATAATATGCACATAAAAGTAGGGTTAGTTGGATTACCTAATGTTGGTAAATCGTCATTTTTTAATATTTTAACAAATAGTTCTGTACGTTCTGAAAACTTTCCTTTTTGTACAATAGATCCTAATACAAGTTTATTAATAGTTGAAAATAAAAAATTAGATAAGCTTGTAGAAGTTGATAATCCTAAAAATATAGTAAAACCGACAATGGAAATTTATGATATTGCTGGATTAGTAAAAGGAGCTAGTAAAGGTGAAGGTCTTGGTAATCAGTTTTTAGCACATATCAGAGAAGTTGATATAATATTACATATCGTTCGTTTTTTTTCAAATTCTAATATTTTACACGTAGAAAATAAAATAGATCCTGTAAATGATATTGAAACTATCAACTTAGAATTACGTTTTAAAGATTTAGAAACACTAGAAAAAAGATTGGAAAAAACTAATAAACTAGCAAAATCTGGTAATTCTGAAGCTAAAAATGAATTGATTTTACTTAATAAATTAATAGATTATTTAAAAGAATCTAAAGATATAAGAGATTTTTGTAAAGAAAATAAATTAGATGATAAAGAATTAAAAATAATAAAAGAGCTACAACTTTTAACTAATAAACCAGTTTTATATATTGGGAATTGTGACGAAAGTGGTAATAAAGATCTTATTGACGATTTTTTTAAACGTTCAAAGATAACTAACAATGACATTATCTTCATTCCAATAAAATTAGGTAGTGATATTCATGAGATGTCTGATGAAGAAAAAGAAGATTTTAAGGCAGAGGTAGATATTTGGAATAACCATATAGAAACTATGACTGATAAAATATGTGAAAAGTTAAACATAATAACATTTTATACATCTGGGTCAGATGAAACTAGAGGATGGTTTATAAATAACAACATATATGCTCCTAAAGCTGCTGGAGAAATACATTCTGACTTCGAAAAAAACTTTATAAAAGTAGATGTATGTGATTTTGATACATATTATAACTCAAAAAAATCTAATAAAAACCCAGTATTCAGAACAGAAGGTAAAGAATATATTATAAAAAACTCAGAAATAGTTTCTTTTAAAGTTGGCTGCTAACTACCTACTTTAAAAGTAGGCAAGTATGTTTCGACAGATGGTCGAAACTAATAATATATAGTATATTTTATAGATAATATATTAAGGTGCTTCGCCGATTGAGAAGGTCACTTTTGTACTTTCTAAGAAAGTACAAAAGTGACGTTGGACCTACTTTAAAAGTAACTTTTTACATTCGTCAAAACAAAGAATATATAATGTAATTTAATACATAATGTATTAAATTAGTTATATAATAGTTTCTACGAATGTAGAAACATCATATATCCAACCTTAGGTTGGTTGCTTACTTTCTAAGTAAGTCTTTACGAATGTAAAGACATCCTATATCCAACCTTAGGTTGGTTGCCTACTTTTAAAGTAGGTAAAACTTTTTTACAAAAATATTTTGTTATCATAAATATATGTCATACTTTAATAAATTTAAGTTTCGTAGTAAGAGGGGGTATATTTTATTAATAGTTTTAGCGTTTATTGTATTTATTATATATGAGGTGTTTAGTTTTTATTATAAGTATTTAAGAAAGAATCAGATTGTTTTTGTTGGGTCTACATATGAGAAGAATTATGAGAAAGAGTATTCTATGAATTATTTTTCTAAGTATAGGAAAACATATTTTTGGAATATTAATGATAAAAAATTGGAGATAATACCTAAGATGTCTTTTGAAGAGTATAAAGAGATGAAATTTAAAGATAAAGTACCTTTAGTTTTTTATGAAGGTGTTGAAAGAAGAAATTTTAATAATAATAATAGTAATAATAATAATGTTAAAGATAATATTGAAAATAAAGTTAATGAAAATGAAAATGAAAATGTAAAAAATTTAGTAATATATTTTGGAGGTAATGGTGAGACAATGTATGATAATAATTTTATTGATTATTATTATAGATGGAGAATGACTGGTAAGAAAATAGATACTTTTTTTGTTTGTTATCCTGGTTATGGGTGTAGTTCTGATGAATCTAATATTGAAAATTTCTTTAAATATAGTTCTAATATTGCAGAATTTATTAATACAATTATTGATGATAAATATAATAAGATATATATAGTTGGGTTTTCTATAGGTGGTGTTATAGCTATCGATTGTGCTAGTAAAATAAATAATAATAAAGTAGAGTCATTGACACTTATAAATGCTTTTTCAAATTTAAAAGATTGTGTTAAACATTTTATTGGTAAAAATGTAAGTAATAAAGTTGATTTTTTATCTAATTTAGTTACATTTAATTTTGATAAGATGGATAATGTTGAAAAAATGAAAAATTTAAAGATGAAAATAAATATATTTTATTCTAGTTTTGATAAAACTGTTGATTGTAAAAATTCTAAGATATTATTTGATAATGCCTTAAACTGTAAAGACAAGAATCTTTATGAAATATGTGGTCAACATTGGGAATGGAATAGATCAGATATATTTAAAATAATATTAGGTGATGAGTATTCTATTGATCGTAATGACTATTATAATGTGTTAAAAATGAATTAAGAAATGAATAAAAAGTAATGGAGTACTCTATTTGGTTTTTATAAAAATTTATTAAAAACTATTTTTAAAATTAGAAAACTTTCTTTTAATTTCTGAAAATTTATTATAAATATAAAAAAAAACTGTAAAAACTGCCTTTAAATGTTTCTAAAGATCTTGGAAAACATGTGAGTGCAACATTTAGTTTTTAAATAAAGACCTACTTTAAAAGTAGGCAACTTACTTTAAAAGTAAGCAACAATATTTAATATATAATGTATTAAGCTGGTTCGGCGTTTGAGAACGAGTTGGTTACTTATAAAGTAACAGGCGCTTCGCCGATAGAGAAGGTATCTTTGCTACTTTCTTAGAAAGTAGAAGTTTTACAAAAAGTTTTTGATTTGTATAGTTATTTATTTTTGCTTTTCATTATTCATTTTAATTTCATTTCTCATTATTTCTGTATTTTTCTTTCTTTTTTCTTTAGCTTTTTCTACGATCTCACCTGTTGTTACTTCTTTATCTTTTTTTTTTATATTGTTTTTTTTCTTACCTAAACTAATATGTTTTGCTTCTTCTTTATTTTTTTTTTTAGAATTATTTTTTGATTTTTTATTGTTTTTATTGTCTTTTTCTACTTGATTAATATTCTTTTTATCAGTTTCTGAAATATTATTATTGTTTAGAGTAATATTGTTATTTAAATTTTCATTAGATTCAGATTTTTTTATAGTATTAATATCTTTTTTATTCTCTTTTATATCTTTTTTTACTTCTTTTTTAGGAGCTGGAACTACAGTAACAACATCTATATTAATTTCATCAAAATAAACACCTCTATTATTATCAAAAGTAACTGATGGATAATATATCTTACCTACAGAACCTTTTTTAAACTTACATAATGCATCAATATAGCTATTATCTTTTTTATAAGTTATTTCTAAAGGTTTATATTCCTTTTTATTATTATAAATATCATTCTTTTTAGCTATTTCTTCATATGTTGTATCGTAAGGTTTAAATCCATGTCTGGTTTTTGTAAAATTAAACTTTACTTTATCACCTTCTTTTATATAATCTCCTCTTCCTGGATCATCTAAGGTAATAAAATAATCTCCAACAACATAATATTTTCTACCAATATTATTTAAATATCTCATTATATACTCTTTTTCAAGAGCTTTTTTATTGTTATATGTTGTGTAAACTTTATTAATATGAGACATAAATATTCCATAACCATTTCTAGAATCCATTATATTTACTAATTTCAACTCAACACATAGATAATCTTCATCACTTATTTCTAAATCTTTTAAAGATATTTCATCTTTTAAATACTTCTTTTTTATCTTGAATAAATATGTATCACCAATGTTTTTAAACATATTTAGACATTCAATATAATCTCCACAATAATTATTTTCCACCAAATCTTCATATTCATAAATAAAAGGTTTTCTTGAATCTTCATTATTGTATTCTATAATTTTATTTTTATAAGTAATATTTCTTTCAAAATTTAAAAGAAAACGTATATTATCAACTTTTTTATTAATCAAATTACCTTTATCATCTTTTTTATCGACATTCTCTTTGTTAACATTTTCTATATATTCAGAAATACTCATTCCTTTACCTTTGTTAACAACTTTATATTTTATACCTGTATTTGTTTCAGTAAAGGCCAATTTTACTTCAAAATAAATAAATGAAGCAACTAAAAAATAAATAAGAATATTTACTGATAAAAATATTCTATTATTACTAGTCTTCTTTTTAGAATTATTATTAAAAGCACTCATAATTTGTTATATATCCATTTTTAAACTATCAATTTTTTTTATTAAATCAATAAAATATTGTACAGATTCATCTAAAGTCTTGTTAATTATATAACCTCCAGCAGCATTTTTATGTCCTCCTCCATTAAAATGTTCTTTAGCAAATTCATTAACAGCAAAATCTCCAATAGATCTTAATGAAATGTAAACACCTTCCTTTTTCTCATTTAATAAAGCAGAAACAATAATATTTTTCATTGATAATCCATAATTAACAATACCATCTGTTTCACCTTGTTTTAAGTAAAATCTACTAGTATCTTTATATGATAAAGTTACAAAAGCAACTTTATATTCTGGAACTACTTTTAAACATCTACTTAAAACATGTCCTAAAAACCTCATCCTAGCAAATCTATTATTACCATAAATATTCTTATTGACTAATGAAATATCTATATCATATTTTTTTAATATTTCTGCAGATATTTCATGAACCCTATAAGTCATATTTTGAGTAGTAAATCTACCAGTATCGGTCATAATACCTGTATAAAGACTTAAAGCTATATTATAATCTATTTTATCGTTATATTTTCTACTTATTAATTCATATAAAATTTCACAAGTAGAAGCAGCTGAAGAATTTAATATATGTTCTCCTTCAAATTCTGGTTGTTCTAAATGATGATCAATAACACATATCTTTTTATCTTTTATTAATTCTGGTAAAACATCATCAATTCTACATTTTTGAGCAAAATCAACACAAAATACTATATCAGAATTATTAATATGATCAACACAAATATCTTTAAACATTGAATCAAAAACAACTATTTTATCACTATTTGGCATCCATAAATAATTGTCATTAAAAGCATTTGTTGATATTATTTTAACATCAGTAAAACCTTCTTTTTCTAATAAAAAAGACAAAGCTAAACCAGCTCCAACACAATCTCCATCTGCATTTTTATGTACTAAAATACTTGCAACTTTCTTTTCACTACTATCTATAAAATTCTTTAACTTTTCAGAATATAAACTATAATCTACCTCCATAATTAACAAAATCTGTAATTCTATTTAATGATTAATCTTTTTTATCTTCTTTATTTTCAACATTTGTTTCTGTTGTTTTATTATCTACTTTTTCATTATCATTAGTTGAACTATTATTGTTTTCTTCATTATTTTCAATATTATTAATATTTGAAAAAGATAAATTTTTTCTTCTTTCAGCAGTAAGATCTCTATACGATAAAATACTTAAATAGAAAACTAAAAATATAAATGTCAATGTCATGTTTTCTAATATATCTCCAGTTTTTTTTATTCCAACAAATTGTCCAAAATTAGAAGATTCTAAAACACTCCCTGATGAGTTTTCTTTTTTTGAATGTTGTAATAATCCTAAAATAACTAACATTATAGAGGAAAATATAATTATCCCGACGTACAACCAAAACATATTATATATAGCTAAGATTTTTAAATAAAAAAAAAGAGTTTTGTATGTTTTTTTTCAATAATTAAGATTAGTATAAATTTTATGCTAACATATTAATATGAATTTATTTTTTAAAATATTTTTAATTTTTTGTAATTTTAATATATTTTGTGGATGTTGTAATTATAATAAAAATGAAAGGAATACTGAAATAAATAATAATAATGAAGATAATGGAAATAAAAATATTGATAAAAATAATAAGGATGATAAAGAACCAGTAGCTCCAAAACAAAATAAAAATAGAAGACCTAGTTATTTTACTTGGAATAATGGAAATTGTGAAGTTCAAGTTTTTTGTCTTACATTTATCATGATTTTTAGAGATAATCCAGAAGGTTTAAAATTATTAGAAGATTCAAATATTTTATTTTTTCAAAAAGTAGCATCAATGGTTAAAAATTATATTAATTATAAAAAAACAGGCATTAAAGGTGATACTTTAAAAGAATTACAAGAAGTTTATAAAGAATATTGTAGATTTTTGGTAAATGAATCTTTAAAATATTGTGATAAAGTATTAGAAATTTTAAATAATAATGAATTAAATTTAGATACTTTAAATAAAATTTATGATACTCCTAATCATCATCGTAATAAATATGATAAAAAATTAGTAAAAATTGTAGAAGAATTGGAATCTTATTTTAGTGAATTTAATGATGATTATTTAGTACTTATAAATTATTTTGGTGCAAATGACAATTATAATTTAAATAAATCAAAGAATTATAGAATGAACTTTAATGTAATAAGGATGGAAAAAGATACTGATGAAGATTATAAATTACGTGTAAAAAGATATAATGAATTTATAGCAGATTTTTGTGAATTACAAGATAATCTTTTTTATTTAAAAGAATTTTTTAATTATTATAAAAATGACTTTACAAAAGATTTATTAGAAACAATAAAAAATCCAAAAAGTTATGGTTTTGCATTTCATATTAGTACTATATTTCTTTTATTGGAAAAATATATTCCAAATATTGAAAACAATGAAAAATTTAAAAATTTAAATAGTGATCATGGTGGTTTTAATATTAATGAAAATACAATTTTTATTAAATTAAATTGTTGTTTAGGAGCTAATGTAGATATAACAAAAAAAGGGGGATCAGATCATTCTAATTGTATTTATAAAGATATAGATGGTAAATGGTGGTATGCTTATGGTTTTAGTGAAGAGTTTTTAATAGATGAAAATTTAATAAAAGAAAAGAAATTTAAAGAAATTGTTGGAAATTATCATGGATCTGTTTATTATACATTTTATTCAGCAGATGGATTTATAAACATTAAAAATTAATTAAAAATTATGAGAAACTATATATATTTATTTTTATTTTATTTTGTCAATATATTCTTTATAAAAAGTGCTGAAAGTCATATTAATATTGTTGATGATGATGTTGCTCCATATTTTGATTCTAATTGGGTAAATAATATAAAAAATAAAAGACCTACTATTATAGTTAAAATGATAAAAAAAAATCCAGATTCAGATGATTATGAAAGTACTTTTAAATATCAAAAAGATTTTGAACATAATGGAAATAAATATAGAATACATATAGATGTTGAAAAAGGTCATAAATTAACTTACACAATTTATAAAAATTTTAAAGATGATTTATATGACAAAATTAAAGACGATAATGATAAAAAAATATTTTATGATTGTGAGGGAATAGATAAAAAAACAGGTAAAAATATTTATAATAGTTCTCCAGAAACTACATTAAAAAGTTACAATTGGGTTTTAGCAAAAATAAAACCTAAAGATAACGATGAATATTTTTATGTTTTTATAAACAACATTGCCGAAGTTATTGAAAATCGTACTATTTATTGTTGTTTAGGACATTGGAATCAAATAAAAGATTTTAAATTTATTTATTCGCAAATAATTGGCATAAGCAATATTTCGGCAACATTAGAAGGATATGATACTAAGCTTGTAAATATAGATTTTACAGGTTTAAATTTTAATGTAGATGGTGTTTATAATTTAAGTGAATGGTTTGAAAACGCAGTAGATTTAAAAAAATTTGAAAATTTTCCTAAAATTGATAATGAAATAAATATAAAAGGAATGTTAAAAGGTTGTAAAAATTTAGAAGATGTAGATTTAGGAAATAATAAAATAAATAATGCTACTTTATGTTTTGCAAAATGTGAAAATTTAAAAAATGTAAATTTAGAAAATGTATCTCTTACAAAAGATGCTAATTTAACAAATATGTTTAATTATTGTAAAAATTTAAAAGAAATAAAAGGTATTGGAAATTTAGTAAAAGAAAAAGATAACCCAATTTTAGATTATATGTTTACTGATTGTGATATAAAAGGTAATTTAGATCTATCAAAATGGGGAACTAATATAAAAAATTGTAAAAATTTATTCTGGAAATCTAATGTGGAAAATTTAACTTTATTTAATATAAAAGAATTACTAAAGAATAATAGAAAACAAATAGAAAAATATAAAAATGAACTAAATGATTTACGTAAAGAATTTAAAAGTAAATTCTTAACTGAATTAACAAAAATACCTATTAATGAAAATTTAAAAAATAAAATAATAAATTATTTAGATTTAAGGTTTAATATACAATTAAATGCTGAACAACAAAAAGAATACGAAGAATTAGATAAAGATACAGAGATTACAAGTAATTATAATACTATTTGTAAAAATAATAAAGATCTTAATGATATGATTAAAGAAATAAGTGGATTATTTACAAAAATTAAAATAGATGAGAATCCAGATATTATAAAAAAATCAACAATTAGAAATTTAAATATAAAAGAGGAATTTATGCCTGATAATAAAGAAGATCTTGATAAAATATTAGGTGATGGATATAATATAACAGGTAATATAAATATAATAAAAAGTAATGGAGAAGTTGTTACATATAAAAATTTTGACGATTATCCATATAAAGAACAAGAAGAACAACCAGATATTCCTAATAATCCACAAATACCAGAGACTGTTGAAGAACCGAAAATAACAGAAAAACATAAATGTTGTTTATGCTGTGCTACATGTTTTTCTAAATGTTGTTGTTGCAAGTCTAAGACTTGATATACATTCTCAAACGCTGAATCGGCTTATTACTTAAAGATTTAAAAAACTTATTTACAAACAGATAACTACTTTTTACAAAAGTAGCAAAATCAACACTTTTTTCCACGTCAAAAAAAGTGTTCAAAAATTCCGTTCGTTCTTTTTAGGAAAAGAACCAAAAACTAACTGCAAACATTTTATTTAGTGAGCCTCGTGGACCACATAATGTGTCAGTTACTTTTTACACTAAAAAGTAACCAAAAATCAACTTTTTTATCAAAAACCTTGACTAAAAAACCCCAAAAAGTTTAACTTTATATTTTATTTAGTAGATAATATATTAAATTAGTTATATATTCGTATTTACTAATGTAAATACATCTAGTTGGTTACTTATAAAGTAACAGGCGCTTCGCCGTTTGAGAAGGTATTGTTTACTTCTTAAGTAAGTCCAACTTTAAGTTGGTCGTAGATAATTTTCCAATAAAGATCTTTAGCGAATACGGAAGCTTTACAATGATCTGCGTATTTTACGAGTACTAATTTTTTATTATTGTTATAACTTTTGAATATATCTATGGAGTTTTTAACAGGAACTAATATGTCATTAGTACCATGAAATAATAATAATGGTACTTTTGATTTTTTTAAATATTCACTACAGGTGTATCGTAAATTAGTTTTATTTCTTAACCATGCAACAGTTATTATCGATGCTATTAATGGATATCCTATTATTTTAGATATTTTAAATTTCTTAACTACATTTTTAGCAACATCGGTAAATTTATTTAACCCACAATCAGATATACATAATTTTACATTTTTAGGTAATTTCATTGATGAAGTCAACATTACAGAAGCTCCCCCCATAGATATTCCCCATATAATTATTTCTGAATTTGGATAATTTTTAACAATATATTTTATCCATTTATAGATATCTACACTTTCTTTCCATCCTAATGAACAATATTTTCCTTCAGAATCTCCATAAGCACGCTGATCTATAAATAAAATATTATAACCTAAATATTTATAAAATCCCATACCGATATCTAAATGACAAAAATGATTTCCACCAAACCCATGGCAAATAATTACAAATTTATTGTTATTGGTTATATTATTTTTTATTAAAAAACCAGCTAAATTTAAATTATCATAAGATTTTATTGATACATTTTCTATTTTTTTTAAATGTTTCATTCTAGAATACCATTTTCTTGCTTTATACCAGTTAATGTAATCATCTTCTTCTGTTTTTCTAAATTTTTGTATTATTTTTTTTAATTTACCTTTTTTATTTTTTTTAATATAGACATCGTCTTTATCTTCTAATTTCTCTTTATAATTTTTTATATTAATATTATCTATTATTAAAATTTTTTTATTTTTAATTATATATTTTTTATTTAAATTTTCAATATATTTTTTTGAGTCAAAATCATATAATATATCATCTTTTGTTAAATTAGTTAAAATCATATTTTCTGTAAGGTTATTAAAACTCTTTTGAAATAAACTAGTTCTAAAAAGACAATGATATGAAACATCTCCTAAAAAAATATAAATAAAAGGTAACAACTCTAGTAACATGTTTTTTAGATAAATTAAAATATAGTTATTTAAAATTAATTTTTATATTATTTAAAATATAATTAATTTTTAAAATGTAAAATATAACATAATATTTTTTGTGAAATTTTACTAATTGTTTTATACTTTATTGGTTCTTAGTTATTATAAGTAAATTAAAATATGATAAAAAAGCTATTATTAGCAAAAATATTAATATTGTCATCTATTTCTTACAATTATTCAATAGAAGAATATAATATAAATAAAAAATTGATAAGAGAAGATAATGAAAATATTAAATCTTCAACATATTTTTGTAGAGGTGTAACTAAACATCTTGAAAAATTTTTTTCTTTATTTAATAATTTTGATATTTCAACAAGGGTAAGTAGAATTTCTAATTATCATCCTTTTTATTGGAATATGGATGGTTCTACAACGTTAAGAATATCTTTTTTTAAAATATTAAAAAACATAGATTATTTAGAACATAATTTTATTTTTGAAATAAATTTTTCAAAAGTTAGAGATTTAGGAGGTAGAGGTTTCGATTTTTTAGAAAGAAGATTAGGAAAAAATATTATATTAGAAAATAAAAATGAAGATAATAAAGATAAAAAATTTGCTAATGGTTCTTATTTTTTTTCATTATTAAATAAAACAGTAGTATTTTTTAGTGTTGGATTAGAAGGAAAAGGATTTTATAATATATTATTTAACACTAATTTTTTAAAAAGTGGATTTGGATTAAGATTTCCTATATGGTGTAGTGGAATTTTTGGATTAGTAAATAATTTAAATTGTGATGAAAATGGTTATCAAAATAAAAAAGATAAAGGATGTAAAAAATGGACTAATTTAGGACAAAAAAAACCTCTTCAAGGTATTTTTTATAATATAACATTATATATAAAACCATTTATTTATGAATTTGATAATGGTTTTAGAATAGATTTAACATGGGAAAGTAGTATTAATGACTATAGATATGTATTTTATGAAATAAAAAAAGGAATAAATACAGAAGCAAATATGAATATATATAATATTTATAACACAAAAAAAGATAAAAATTGTTTTTTAAGAACTATAAAATTCTTTAAAAATATGTTATTTTTAAAATTAAAATTAGAAATAGGTTTCAATATTAAAAAACTTATTTAAATTAAATTGTTTAAATTAAAATAAAATATTATGTTGAATAAATTAATAATTTTTTTATTTATTTTTTATAAATATAATGTATTTTCTGATATTAAATGTAGTTGTTGTAATAATAATAAGAAAAAAAAACAAAATGAAAATATTATTGATGATAAAATAATAATTAAAAATAAAAATAATAAAATAATAAATGAAAATAATAAAAAAGAATTTTTTTTTAATGAAGAAAAAGAAAAAAATAAATTAATTATAAATAATATTTTTAATTCCAAAATAGGATTAAAAAATATAACAAATACGTGTTATATAAATGTAGCAATTCAATTATTAATACACGATAAAATATTTTTAAATAATTTTTTTAATTTATATTTTTTAAATAAAAATAATAAAGAAAATATTGTTAGTAATAATTTTTATAAATTATTACTAAATATAAATAAAAAAATAAAAAAAAATGAAAAAATAGAAAATAATAATGAAAAAAAAAATATAATTATTCCAAATTTTAAATTTAAATATTCAATAGCTAAAAAAAATAGAGATATAAAAAATTTTAAAATTTATAAACAAAATGATTCTTTTAGTTTTTTTAAATTATTATTAATGAATTTAAAATATGAATTAAATAGTAATATTAAAGATGATATAAATTATTATCAAAATAATAATAAAAACAATTTAAAAATCGATGAAAATTTTTATAATATAATAGAATTTTCTTTATTAAATAATAATAATAATTCAATAAAATCATTTATAAATGAATATAATGAAATATTAAAAAAAAATATAAATACTAATAAAAATTTAATAATAAGACTAAAAAGGGGAGGTAAAGATAAAAATAATAAATCAATTAAAATAAAAGAAGAAATATATATCGATGATAATATTATTATTGATAATAAATTATATTTTTTAAAATCTATTGTAATTCATATTGGAAATAAAAATAGTTGTGGACACTATATAAATGTTACAAAAATAAATAACGAATGGTATTGTTTTAGCGACACAGAATGTAAATATTGTAATGTAAGAGATATTAATGATTTTAATTTTGAAAATAAAATAGATAATAATGTTAAAAATAATTCATATTATATTTTATATACTATAGATAAATAATTTCTTATTTTCATAACTAATATATTTTAATTTTTATTTTTAAAAAAATAGAATAATCTTCAATTTTTTATTAACTGATATATATAAACATAATGGCTGAAAAAGATAATTTAAAAGAAGATAATAACTGTGAATGTAAATGTTGTTGTAAAGATGATAACTGTGAATGTAAAAATAATGATAATTGTGATTGTAAATGTAATGATGTTAATAAAGAAATTTCAGATCTTAGAGAACAAGTAAAATTTGAAAGAGACAAGTATGTAAGGACTATTGCTGAATTTGAAAATTTTAGAAAAAGAGTAAAAAAAGAACAAGTAGAGTTTATAGAAATGGCTGAAATAAGATTAGTTTCTGAGCTTTTATCTGTTCTTAATGATTTTGATTTAGCTTTAGAAGTTGACAAAGATAATCAAGGAATAAAACTTATTAATGATAAATTTAAAAATATATTAGAAAAAGTTGGTGTTAAAAGAATAGAAACAAAGATAGGTGATACTTTTGATGAAAATTTTCATGAAGCTATATCTAAAGAAAAAGTTGATAGCGAAGAAAAAGATAATAAAATAACTAAAATAATAGAATATGGTTATATGATGAGATCTAAAATAATTCGTTATGCAAAAGTAATAGTAGGTTCTTTTGAAAATTAATTTTTTTATTAAAATTTTACATATTTTTTTTATAAAATTATGGATAACGATTACTATAATTTATTAGGTGTTGATAGAAATGCTAGTCAAGATGATATAAAAAAAGCTTATAGAAAGCTAGCTATAAAATATCATCCAGATAAAAATCCTGGTGATAAGAGTGCAGAAGAAAAATTTAAAGAGATAAATGAGGCTTATAGTGTTTTAAGTGATCCTCAAAAGCGTCAAAATTATGATAATTTTGGTAAAGAAGGTGCTAAAAACACTGGAGGATTTAACACTGGAGATTTTAATGCAGAAGATATTTTTAATAGTGTTTTTGGTGATGGTGGTTTTGACTCTTTTTTTGGTAATTTTACAGGAGGTTCTGGAAGAAGAAGAGATAATGTTCAAAAAGGTGAAAATTTAAGAATAAAGATAAAAGTAACATTAAAAGATATTGCTTCTAGTGCTAAGAAAAAAGTAAGGTTATCACACTATAAATCATGTAGTAGATGTAATGGATCTGGAGCTAAAGATAGTAACTCTATAGAGACATGTAGTAAATGTAATGGTACTGGTTATGTTACAAAAGTAATAAAGACATTTATAGGTCATATGTCTTCACAGAGTGTTTGTTCTTTTTGTTCTGGGACTGGTAAGATAATAAAAAACAAATGTACAGAATGTAGTGGAGAAGGTAGAGTATACACAGAAGAGGTCATAGAGATAACAGTACCTAATGGTATTGCTGAAGATATGGAATTTGTTATTAAAGGATATGGTAATGCACCAAAAAGAGGTGGTATAAATGGTGATCTTTATGTAGCTATAACAGAAGAAAAAGATCCTAATTTTCAAAGGCAAGGTAATGACATATATAATCAGTTAGATATAACATTTTTCGAAGCTGTTTTTGGTGCAGAAAAAGAAGTAGAGACATTATATAATAAAGTAAAGATAACGATAGCTCCTGGTACACAAAGTGGAAAGATGTTTAAAATAAAAGGAAAAGGGTTAAAAGATGTAAACGGTTATAACTACGGTGATCAATATACATATATTCAGATTTACACACCAACATCATTAACTAGCAAAGAAAAAGAATTATTAAAATCAATAGAATCTTCAGAAAACTTTAAACCTCAAAAATCTAAGCAGTCAGGAAAAAGCTTCTTCGAAAGAATAAAAGATATCTTTATATAACCACCAACTTAAAGTTGGATCTTAGAAACTTTCTGTAGAAAGTTTCACAAAGACTTTTACGTTTTGACATTCGTCAAAACAAGAATACATAACTAATTTAATACATCATATATTCGTTTCTATGAATATAGAAACATCCTGTTGCTTACTTTTAAAGTAAGTTGCCTACTTTTAAAGTAGGTTTTTTGTTTCTACCATCTGACGAAAGTTACTTTAAAAGTAACCAACCAGTACTAAGTCCTGGACCATTATATAATAATATTAAATATTGTTGCTTACTTTTAAAGTAAGTCCAACGTCACGTTGGTACTTTCTTAGAAAGTAGAGTTCTTTGATAAAACTTTTTTATAAAAAAGTTTTGAAGATATAACTTCACATTGGAAAAAAGTTATAAATTTCATTAAAAACACTAAAATGGAGTACTATTTCAAATTTGATTTATTTATTATTTTTTATGTTTATTTTTATTTTTTTTATTATCAAATTTAACACTTACTATTCTTTTAAATTTTCTTGTTTTTCTAACTTTTTTTATTTTTTTATTATTTTCTGTTAAATAACAATCAGCTGTATTTTTTTTACAATTATTTATAATATTATTAAATTCTTTAATTTCTTCATTTTTATGTATATTAGATGATTGTTTTTGAAATAATTTTATATCTTGTGTATTTAAATAAGCATCATGATTATATATATTATAAATGTTCTTATTTTCATTTAAATTATTTTTAAAATAATTATTATTATTAAAATTATATTTATTACAATTTATATTAAAATCATTAAAATTATTAATATTATTTGAATTATTTATATTATCAAGATTATTTATATATAAATCATCAATATTGTTTGAATTATTAATATTATTAAAATTATATTTATTATTATTTATATTAAAATTATTAAAATTATTAATATTATTTGAATTATTTATATTATCAAGATTATTTATATATAAATCATCAATATTGTTTGAATTATTAATATTATTAAAATTATATTTATTATTATTTATATTAAAATTATTAAAATTATTAATATTATTTGAATTATT
>Ga0247608_10002982_pt1 | contig 20254 bp, 38 predicted proteins | sample 176DNAGHGlowgp2_FD_193490 | JGI IMG/M metagenome (GOLD analysis project Ga0247608, IMG submission 193490) | Sheep rumen microbial communities from Palmerston North, Manawatu-Wanganui, New Zealand - 1766 DNA GHGlow gp2 | ecosystem: Host-associated > Mammals > Digestive system > Stomach > Rumen ...
ATTTATTAGATTAAAAATAAACTCAATGGAATGATTTACATTGGTCAGCATCAAACTGAAAACCTCAATGACGGTTATATGGGTTCAGGACTTCGTATCAAACGAGCGATTAAGAAGTATGGAATTGAGAACTTTGAGAAAACTATTCTCTTTGAATGCCGGTCGGTTGAAGAGATGAATGCTAAAGAAGCTGAAATTGTAAATGAAGATTTTATTGCAAGAGATGATGTCTACAATATTGAATTAGGTGGAATTGGTGGATGGACACATCTTTCATTTACATCTAAATCAAATGCTTCTAAAACTAGATGGAACAACATGACTAATGAACAACGTAAACATGCAACAGAAAAAGGAATATCAATGGTAATAGGAAGAAAACATACCGAAGAAGAAAAACAGAAAATGTCAATGGCTGTCCAGAAATATTATAACGACGGTGGAGTAAATGGCATGACTGGAAAACACCATTCAAAAGAAACAAAACAAAAAATGCGATTGTCACATATCAAAGAAAAGAATTCGTCATTTGGCAAGATGTGGGTTTGCAACGATAGAACTCATGAAACAAAACTTATTTTTAAAACAGAATCTATTCCAGAAGGATGGAGAAAAGGTAGATTTTATAGTAAGTAAAATATACTTTGGGCCGTTAGTGTAACGATAGCACGATTCCTTTGCATGAAATTAGATGGGTTTGACTCCCGACGCGTCCACCAAATGCTTGGCTAGAGGTTGTTGTATTGGTTGTCCTTTGTTGTTCCTCTAGCCAAGCTTTTCTTGTCATCCGCGCTTCGCTTTCTCTTTCGTGTGTTCGACCGTGATTTGCTAGTCACGAATCTACTTAGCGAGTGATGGAGAATATTGCTCTACCTAATCTGCAAAGTCTAATGCAAGTTGTCTGACCATGTTCACATGCTTGTAGTGCTTGCCTAACACATTCCAAAACGCGTGCTCAGTGCAGCGAGTATAGTAGTTGAAGCAAGATGCAGCACGTTCCTTCTTGTAGTTCTTTATGTTCTTTGAACATTTGAGAAGTGCGGCTGACATCATGTCTTCTTGCAAGTCGTTAGGGTAGTTGCGATATCTTGAATCTCCAAGCAGATGCTATGCAATGAGTCGGAAGTAGTTGCATATACGTTCGGTTGGATGGCCAAGCTTCTGGCATTCTTCAAGTGCTTCAGCTAATTGTGCTGAAGTCAGGTATGGTTGCTTCTTTGATTTCATGATATGCACTCCTACAGTTCAACTTCAAGCACGCTTTGCAGCTTTTTCTCAAGTCTGCGCAACGCAAACAAGTCATATCCTTCTTCTACGAAGACTTGTATTCCAACTTTTGGTTCTACCGCTATGACCTTGCCTGTAGAATCTTTGCACTCTTCTAGGTTGACATATATCATCATTTGTTGTTTCCTCTTTTCTTGATTGCTGCTTCATGTGTCTGTATGTTGTCCCAAATTTTTACATAATGGTTTTCACCGTCTGTAGTTTCAGCGACGAGCCGTAATTTCCCATCTGGCATCATAAAGTAGCTGAACATGCCAATGTTGTCATTTATAGTCTTGATTAGTTCATTGAATTTTTCTTTGTCCATTTTCTTGCCTCTTTCTTTTAGTTGTTTATTCATATTTCCTCTTATGTTTTTGCCATTCCTCATCGTCAAAGATATATCCAAGTATTTCATCTGTCTCGTCAACTGCCTTTGTGACGTTGACCCATTTGCCTCTAATCCATTTGTAGTATTTGCCTGTCTTGTCATCTTGCCACAAGTCACAGCATACACGGTGTTTGCCTTTTCCAAATTTGTTTATTCTCATGCTTTCCTCACTTTCTCTTTTCTATTCTCCAAATCATCAAGTATCTTCCATTCACAGCTATTACGAGCTTCTTCTATCAATGCTTTTATGTCTTTCACTACATTATCTTCTTTAAGTATTGATTGAATAAAAGGATGTTGTCTCACTTCAACATCAGAAAAAAGTTTTTCCATCTTTTTGTCATAATAGATTTTTCTAAGAGAATATATACTTGGGTTTTTCCTAACTTGGCCTAAGAAATACAAATCGTCCTACATGGATAAAATTTCATTGAAATTTCCTTTATTCTTTTTCTTGGCAAAAGGAAGTGCTTCATATATTTGGTAAATGATGGATGACGATGCTAAAACCACAAGAAGCCAGCCAAAGCAAACACCTGTTGCAATTGATAGACTGCCTATTGCCAACATTATCAGTGCAAATAACATGTTCATGCTTTCCTCACTTTCTCTTTTGTCACAATGAAATGCCGTGAATGTGGCAACTTCTCTAAATCATCTCTAAGCAACACAAGGTTTATAGGCTTCTCTTCTTTTGTTGTCGAATAAGTCAACCAATATTTCTTGTGAGGATATTTGAGTCTTGCCCGGCCTTTTGAGTCAACCGCTCTGTTGCCAAACACATCGGTGACATTGTTGTCGCCATTGTATCTAAGCTGCTGTGCATCTCTCTTCAACTGCTCTATAGTAATCTTGCCGTCATGTCCTTCAAAGCTAGTCACATAGTCTATGACATCTTTCTTGTACACCCAAAGGACATCTGCTGCTGAAATCTGGCTTGATGATGAAAGCTGTCTGTCATCGTCCACGGTGCATGACAGGCTTATTATTGCATAGAAGTCTGTAGATAGATTGTCATTCAAGAACCAGCCGTCTTGAATCTCGTTTGCTTTGTTCAGCATTGAGCATTCAAAGCCGGGAGTCACAAGCACTTTGTTCAGAAGTCCTTGGTATTTGCACTTCTCGTCAAAGTTGATGTTGTTGATTGAAACATCAATTCCACCTACTTGATGGTATTTGTCCGTGTATCGTGTGATTGTGTGCTTAGGATTCATTCTTGGATAGAAATACTTGTCAAGAAACTAAGCAGCCATCTGCTCAATCTCTGTGTCACGATTCCATTTCTGTTGTCTTGTTGTTGTCATGTTTTCCCTCATTTGTTGTTTGTCTATTGCTATATACTCATTTCGTGCGCAAAACTTTTTCATGAAGTCTGCTGTGCATCTTCTTGTGTGCAAGCTTCCGTAGCTCTAGCAGCATCTTCAGCTCTGCTACAATCTTCTTTGCTGTTGCGCATTGTGTCACTGCTGCTTCCATGAGTTCAGTGCATGTCACGTCTTTCTCAACTGGTGTGTCTGTGTATCTCTTTGTTGTCTTCTTCATTGTTTTTGTGCCTTTGTTTGTGTGTTCGCTGAATTGCACCCACATTCTTTATATACCCGCCTCGCCGCGAAAAACGAGGCCTTGAGAGAAAATATCCGAAAAAAGTTTCTGTAAGTACCTCAAATAGAGAGAGGTCAACCAATGAGTGTATACACAGACAACGTAGAGCCTGAGCAATATCAGCGATTGCTTGACATGAGTGAAGAAGAACGGCTTGCGCACATGAACGAGTATTTCGAGCATGAACGAGCTTATGAGATGGCGGCAAAAGGTCTAGTAGAAGTTCGAGTTCCTGTTGAGAAGATTGTGGTCAAAAAAGTTCCTGTAGAGAAGATTGTCGAAAAGGTTGTTGAAAAGAAAGTTGAAGTTCCAGTAGTCAAGGAGAAGATTGTCGAAAAGCCTGTTGAGAAGATTGTCGAGAAAATCATCGAAAAGAAGGTAGAGGTGCCGGTAGTGAAGGAAGTCATCAAAGAGGTTAAGGTACCTGTCGAGAAAGTTGTGGTTAAAGAAGTTGTAAAGGAAGTTCCTGTTGAGAAGATTGTCGAGAAAAAAGTCGAGGTACCTGTAGAGAAAATCATCGAAAAGAAGGTAGAGGTTCCCGTCGAAGTGATAAAGGAAGTGGTTGACCACCTTGATGAAGAGAAGCTTGCAATGCTCAGCCAAATACTGGATGAAGTGAAGTCAATGAAGGACAGAACGGTCTAGGTCGAAGCCAAAAAACCTGTGCCAATTGTGTATGCTTGATTCAGGATTGTGCTAGGGAGCGGCATTTCAAGGAGAGTAAAACATATATCTAAGCAGCTCGGATGTCCCTGGCGCCGCCCTGGGGACATCCTGCGTCATTTTTAGCTTGGTTTGGGCAATCCCGAAAGATTCAGCCAAGCGCGCAAGCCTGCTATGTATCAAGCTAAATCCATCACAGGACGCCGCCTGTGGGCGGCGGAGTGACAAGCTAGATAAACAAGTGACAGACACGAAGGCCGCGCCTAGCGGCGGCCTGAAGTGGCCTTATGACAAGGATTTAGACAAGTGGACTTTAGACAAGCACTGACAAGCCGAAATTTCAAGGAAATAGACCAAGGAGATATCTCAAAGAAATTGGTTCAAAGACAAGACTTTCAAGAGATATGACAAAGAGAATGATTGCCTAAAAAGGACAAGCTGAAGTAGCAAAGCTATAACAAGCATTTATAGACCAAACTACCTAGACGAGATTTCCTTGAATCAAAGTATCTAAACCAAAATCTTTGTGACAACTACCTTGAAATCAAATCACCTAAAAACCAAGTGCTTGTAGTGTAGCTCTTTCAGGTCATGCCTTGGGTAATTTTTCTAAAAGAGAGTGTTTTTTTAGAGAGAGAATTTTTCTATATAGTCAGGTGGTCCATTTTCAAAGCCAAAGTGGTCCATTTTCAAAGCCAAAGTGGTCCATCCGGTTTTCAAAGCAAAATAAGATGGACCACTTTGGCTCTCAGGCGGTCCATCTTTGGTCCACTTGACTATATAAAATAGCAGATTTGGGTTGGTACACTTGACGGTCTTGCATTTTGTGACAAAATCGGGTAATATACTGATGTTGCTTGCGAAGTAAGTAAGTAGCAGATGCGTTGAACTTAAGCCATTCAACGACACGTCATAGTTATGGCTGAAAAGCTAATCACTTAGTAAGCCATCCTGAATCTTGGCTGGATTTGAGGTATATATGATGTGGAACGGCTTACAAGGAAAAAACTATGACAAAAAACGAAATAGAGACTTATGTGAAGCACAAAGCTGACATTGTTGAGCAAGTGCTTGTTTGGTTGGTGCGAGACATTGCAATATATCATTGTCACAACTCAACAAACTATCTGACAAAACTCAAATCAATTCACGACCGTGCTGTCAGTCCTTCTGGGAAGAAGACCGGCAACTATGCTTTAAAAGAGTTTTCAACCCTATTCCACTTTGATGAAAAGTTCATTGAGCTGATATGTGGTGGAAGACCTCGAATAGAAGGATGCAAGACTAGGTTGACCAAGCAGATACTCTCACTTGTCAAGGCAAATTCTGATGTGTTGCAATACATTGGAAAGAAGAATGCTACATACAAGTCTGGCAAGAAGTTCTCTCATCATGGCTGGTGGATGATTGACACCCGCAAAGTTGAAGCTCTGTTTGATGACAAAGCGTGGGACAAACCATCATCAGACAGATGCAGTGCCGAAGCAAGGTATGTGATATCTAAGATTGCATTCTACTATGCTAAGCTGAAGCTACACAGATACAATTTGACATTGAAGAAGCTGAACATAATAACAAAGGACAAGACGATGACAAAAGCAGCGAAAGAAAAACTGAAAAAGGAATGCGACCAAGGTCTGCATTGCCTACCTTATGACTATCTTGTGAAGAGCATTGAGAAAGAAGAGAAAACCAAGCTGAAGATTTTGCAGACACGCATCCGCAAGATGACACAGAAAGCAATGATAGAGCTGACACATGAAAATGAAATGCTTAAAGCCGAGAATGAATCACTTAAAGCTAAAGTGAAGCACCTTGAAGAATTGAAGGACATCAACTCTGACATTCCAGAAGATGACCAGCCACACAAGCTAAGCTTTGAAGAGTTTGTGGCTAAATACCCAGATGGAATAGACCCAGATACATTTGACTTCGATACTTTGTCGGATGAATGCAAAGCTAAGCTTCAGGCAGAATATGATGAAGAGCAATCAAAGATTGACAACACTGATGCTGACTATGACTTCAAGAAGTTGGGTGAAGCTTTTGCGGTTGCACACGCAGAACTGCATGCAAAGCCAACAAATGTGTTTGTTGCACCTCCAGAGCTTGCAGAGAAGAAGGTAGTTGAAACCCCAGCTGATGACATTCCAACACCAACTTCAGAAGAAGTGTCAAAGCTGGAACAGCAGATAAATCGTTTGCAAGAGTTTGTCAACAAGCTCTATATCTCTGTGAATGAAGCAAGACGGATAGCATCATTCTTTGGCAGAAATATTGACTTGAAAGAAGCTCGCGGCGGTTGGTGTGTTGAAGATGCACATAAGCACAAAGGACAGCGCAGCACTATCTTTGGCTACTTCAAGCATGAGCTTGACAACCACCGGCTTGTCACCGATGATGCAGCAAAGTTCTTCAAGGGCCGGACTTGATTTTCATGCACCTAGCTTGTGCGCCGCTCCCTGAAGTCATCCTATGATTGCTGCTCTTCATCCTGCACTTCACCATTGAGTGTGAGGTGCATCATTGCTTCTTCATAATGCTCTGCAATGGCATCATACAACTTCTTTTCAAATGAGGCACGTTCGTAGGAATGTGTGGTGGTTTGTTCATCTAACCATTTGTTGCCACCAGGACCAACAATAATTCTTTGGCACATAGGAAACGTAAAAAAATAATAGCCATCAATTATGCATTTATATTTTTCACAAAGTCGTGCAAAGTATGGTTGATAGTCATTATACTCATGATTTAAACCACCACCTAATTTTTTAATCGTAAGCGCGAAGTCCCATGGAATACGGCATCTTACGTATGCATATCCATGTTCCATTGGAACAGAATCCTTGCTTTTTCCACACACTAACTCACTTATGGGTGTATGCTCTTTCTCATCATATATTTCATATTCTATACTCTCAAATTCATCGAATATGCTCTTTGTAAACCCAGTAATCAGCTCATAGCATTTTTTTGTGCAGTCGTTGTCTATAAAAACAAATGATAGACTATTTGGTACGATATCCATTGCTTTATCCTTCACTTCTCCTTTCTCAGCCTAGTGTAGTATTTGCTTCTTTAAATGCTTTCTTGATTCTGCTTTCATAGGTGTTCAGGTCATATCGCTCATCAATCTCAATGTCTAATTCTGGGTATAGGTCTCTTGCCATGAAGGATTGTGAGAGAAACTCTTTGGCAAAATGATACTCTAATGGCTTGACATCTTCGTCTTCTGGCGGGTCTATCATTTTCCAGTCTTCAACCATTCTTTTGCCGACAAATAGCTGGCGAATTACCCCAACTCCAATGCCATCATCATCCGCTGTACTTACCGAGCTTTTTAATTCATAGCAAACTTTAGACTTAGACGTTAGTTCTTCTACACAGTTGTCGAAGGCATCTAAGTCATAGCCACATTCACTTATTTCTAGAACACTGGCATAGACATCATAGTCCCGGTCTTTTTTGCAACTAACTATTTTTTCTGCTTGCGCATTCAATGAAAGCACATGCAAAAACCTGCTAGATGATGCCAATGAACCAATGAATGAAACTATGCTTTTGTTCACTGTCGAGATGTTTTTGTTGTTGAGACAGATGAGCTTCATTCCATTTCTCCTTTCTCAGCCAATTCCAACTGAATACCAAACATCATAGCCCAAGTCCTTGCAATGGGCTATCATTGCATTTGGCTTGTCTGTGCGCTCTTCTAAGTCTTTGCAGCGACCTATCATTGACAACACAGCCTCACCAAACTTGTCGGTTGGCACCTCTTCGCCAGTGTCTGTCTCAATGATGCGGTCAATGAAGACTACTTTGTCACCTTGCTCTTCTTCTTCTTGCATGACTTCTCCTTTTGCTGAAGATGCCGCCTACCTTTCGGCAAGCGGCATCTATTATCTCACATTTGATGTTGGTTGTCAATCAGTCGAGAACCATCATAAAATGCTTCAGCTCTTCACCTTTGAGTGTGTCACAACCATACGCATCAGCTTGCTTCCAAAGCTTGTCGTACAATTTGCTGTATTCGGTGATTCCCTGTTCATACCAGAACCAGATTTTGTGGTTAAGCACAGCCACCAGTTCAGTGAACATCTTGTAGTTGGTTTTCCAGTTGTTGAAGGCCGTGTTGTACGTATCCTGAATTGCTTTTTCGCCGTACACATCTGCCACACTGAAGTCAGCGTAGAATGTGGAATCAGCGCGGTCAGCTTCAAACTCAGGATATGCACACTCGAACTTCTCTTTGTCAGTAGTGCCGTACATGCGCATTGCTCTTTGAAGCGGCATGATTGAACGTACTTTTGCGAGGTCAGCCATTGCCATTCTCCTTTTTGCATTCAACGACCATCACTGAATAGTTGCCATTTGGTGTGTCAACCCAGATGCTTTCTCCATCGGTTCCAACATTCTCTTTGAGCGTGTTGAACTCACGATAGAGATAGCCATAGATGATGTCAATCAACTGTTGCTTTGTCATTGTCATTCTCCTTTCTTTCAAGCGCATCAGCAATCCGCTTCAACTGCTCTGCAATTTCAGGCAGATTGCGGCAGATGATTTCCATCGTTCGCACTTCAATCACAGTCATTGTTGCTTCTCCTTTCAAAACTCAGTGTGATAGAATTTCTTGATGGTGACTTTGTCATCACCAAGAGTCAACGTGATTTCATTGACCGCATCGTTTAGAACAATGTTTTGGATTTCATCTGTCCATTCATCGCAATCAAGAAAGATTCGACTAAGCAGATATTCCAGCCATTCACTGTCTGGCATATCAAGCTCTTTGATGTTTTCCTTCACGTCACTTGCGTTGTATGCACAGTTGAAATCAGGGTTTGTCTTGCAGTAGCATTTGATTGCTGTCACATTCATTTTAGTCACTCCATTTTGCTCAACCAATCGTGCCCATCACTTGAAGCGCGTCATCTCCAGACATCTTGCCGAAGAAACGCACAACGAAAAGAGCCTCGCGGCGAGTGCTGAAAGAAGTAGGCTCACCCCAGCCAAAGGTGGGAGTGATGTCCTTGCCCTTCAGCAAGAAGCCGTTGGTGGGGCTGTAGATGAAGTAGTGCTTGCGCACCTTCACCTTAGCCTCAACCTCGGCCTTAGCCGTGGCGACCTTCACGTTGTTGTCATTCTGCTTCATCTTCATTTGTTTTCTCCTTTTTGGTTGTTTGTTAGTTTGTGTCTAATTTTGTTAGACGAGACTATTTTACCAAGTTCATGTCAAGAAGTACATATCTGAAATGAAAAAAAAAATGCTGCCGTCAACAGGCAGCATTTTCAATGGTTTGCTGGCATCACTCAGGCAATAGCTGGCAGCTTCTCAATTCCTTCTCTCATGGTGTTCATGTTGTCATGGAAATATGCGGTTGTCATGTCAATAGAGCTGTGACCAACAATCCGCTGCACAAGCAAAGGACTAAGACCTGCGTTGACTGCCATAGAGACAAAAGTGTGTCTGAGCGAATGAAAGCCACATAGCAACTTTGTCTTCCCATCAACTTTCTTTGATGTCTCAATGCCACACTTCTTGAACAACTCAATCACTTGCTCACCAACACGACCGCTCTTGTACCCACATGCATTTGCCTCACTGACATATTCTCCTGTGTGTGGTGTGTCTTCTAAAGCCTTCAGCAAAGTTGGGTGGATTGGAATCTCAATTGGGCCGTCCATATGCTTCCGTGTCTTTATCGGACGCACTTTCAACACCTTATTCTCAAAGTCAACTTCACTCCACTTCAGCAATGAGCAGTCACTTATGCGAAGACCTGTGTAGATGCCAATCTCCAGAAGGAGCTTCAAATCAGGTGTCCCAGCCGTGTTGAGAATCTTTGCAAGCTCATTGTTGCTCAGTGTGCGTCTTGTTGATTTCACAGGCTTCTTCTTCTTGAACCTCTCCCACACATCATTGCAAAGCTGGAATTCTTCAGCTAGGGCTTTCCAGATTCGCTTGAAGAGAACGAGTCTTTGATTATATGTGTTAGCACCAACTGTCTTGTATAGGTCATCTAAGTACGCTTCAGCGAGTGATGTTGTTATGTCTCTCGCAAACCTCACTTTAGATTTCATCCATGCTGCCAGCTGGTTCACAGCGTTCTCATAGTTCTTGGCAGTGCCAGCTTCAACATCGTCATTCTTCAACTTCTTTGCAAACTCACTCCAGATGTCATCTAGCTGGAGCTTGCTCTTTGTCTTGCACTCTTGAAGTTGAATCAAGCGATTCTGCAAATTGCGTATCACATCTTCTTCTCGTGCATCACGATAAGGTCTGGTGATTCGCTCCAGCACTTTCAATGCTTTCTTCTTGTCAACTTCTCCAGTTGATTTGTAGTAGACTTGTCCTTGATAGACCCATCTACCAAGCCAAGGCTTGCCCTCACCTTTGTTGATGAGTGAACCAAACCCATTTCCTCTTCTTGTTCGTGTTGTTGTCATGTTGTTTCCTTCTTATCAATACCTATAGTGTACCGATTGGCCAGTATTTTATCATGTTGTCGAGCGGAATGACATCGGAAAATTTGGCCAGTATATATTTAGTATATAGTTTTAGAGCCACTTTCCCAATTTTTTGATGGAAAATGTCGTTTTTTTCAACTTTTAGGCTTTTTGTCTAAAAACCTAAAAATCACAAATAACAAAAAATGGGCCTAAAACTTGGAATTATCAATTGGTCTAAACATCAAGACAACGAATTGGATTATTATACCATAATTCTGGGCGTGTATACAGGGGTGACTTTTATTGGGGTCGGTATATAGTTAGTGAACATTTCATTTTCATCACTTTGGCCTGTCATACACATGGGTGTTATGATATAATGATAAACATGAAGATTTGCATATCAAGACATACTGTAAACAAACTAGTCCACATGTTGGTCGACTTCCATAAGATGGATTTAGGCCAAGATGAGGACCATCAGATATGGGGTGACTTTGATTGTGTAGGCATAATGAATGATTTTCTAGAAGCCGAACGCAATCGTAATGAAGATGACACGATTGATGTTGGTGAAGATACAATCACATGGATGATGGTGGTTTTAGAGAATTTGCTAGACTCCTCTTCTCCTACATCAGTTTGATGCTGAATCAACCACATTTGTTGGGCACACAATGATTTTGCTCTTGCGATATTCGTGTGTGTGGATAACCCCAAAATAAGAGTTGGTTGACCAGCACTCGTATTCATGCTATATTTTTGATGGTTCTTTGACTGTTGTCTTAGAGCCACCTAAGTAAGACAACGCATTTACTTGGATATATTGCTCATCAGGTAGAGACACACCAAGGATAGTTGATGTGCCGTCTACCTCTTTGTAGTATTGTGTGCACCCACATATCAGCAATATACCTAATGCTAATGCTAGTTTTTTCACCATGACTTGATTATCTCTTCAACATCAACAACCGCTTCGTCTATTTCGTCTGAGTCCAGCTTGCCGTCATCAATCTTCGCCAAAAGGCTTTTGAAGCACTTAAGCACCTTCTCTAAGCGTGTCACCCACACGTTCAGAGTCTCAGACAACATCAGCACATTGCCTTTGTTTTTCTCAAGCACGTCATTTATCTTTCCAATGACATACTTCTTTAGAGCCCACTTTATCATATTTTCACCTATTCACTTTCTACTTTGTCTACAATCTACTCTAGCTCGTTGAGCTTCAGAAGAAGCATCGCCTATTGCGTCTGCGTGAAGTCGTGTGTGTCGAACTCTATTGCAAAGCGCAAGTTGGCGATGTTCCGTTTTATGTTGTCAAGCACACACATCAGGTGTTCACCACCGTCAGCACAGTAATGGTCTCATCACCGACAGTTATATCTTTCGCAACAATAGCTTTAGAATAATCCCCAAGGAAAAGTCCACTAGAGGCAGTGCTCTTGTTAGGTTTGACGCTTAAGTCTTGTTTGAGGCAAAGATTGCCTGACAAAACGGACATCCCCTTAGTGTTGTATATGTAGGTGACCTGACCCCCAGGCAGAACACCTTGGCCTACAATGTCTCTTTCTTTCATCTCATACGACGCTTGCTTTGCTGCAAATTGTGCAGTTGTTGCAGACAATGCGGTTGCAGACAGATTTTTTGTGTTAACATTGCCTATGACTTCCAAATTGTAGTCAGGCCCATCACAACGTTTGCTTTTCTCTACAAACACAATGTCCAATGTGAACATTATATATGGCTTATACAACGTCGTGCCTGATACTATGCCCTCCTCGTTTGCATTGTTCCATCTGTCGCATGTGAACGTGATGGGCTTTAAGCTTGCAACATCGCTTCCCTTGAAAAAATAGGTCATGTAGACGTCATTACCATATCCAGATGGACTCGCCTTATATGCCGTGTTATCTATCAGGTCTGCAATATGGCTTGTAGGCAATCCCCAGCTGGCCTCTGCCAAGGTGCCAGCATCAGCTGCATTGCGCTTTATGTATTTTGCTTTTACACCATTTTTCAGCATTTGGACTTTAACGGCGAAGTCCTCGCCTGTTGGCACAGTTATCTGCTGGCGAATCGGCGAATCAACACTAACTTCTAAGTTGTAGTATGTCATTTGTCTTATCCTCTTGTTTATGTTTTGAAAATTGTCTGTAGAAGTCCACCAGCGCCCACTAGTGAACCAATGGAGACCGCACCTATGACTATAGCTTTAGCAAGCAGCATAAGCAACTGCGTTTTCCAGTCACCTTCTTTGTGCGCCTCTAATGTTGTCAGTCTGCTCTCATGGTTTGTCAACCGTGCAAGCACAGTCTGCATGTTGGCGTTAAGCGCGCCAAGCTACTCCTTTATCTCCATGAAGATGTTTGTTGCGGTGTCGTCCATCAATATACCTCTCTTCTCACCATAAATGATAGGTCGTATATTTGAGTGAATGTGAAGACGTTTAATCCGCCATTCACAAGGTCTGTTGTCCCATAATACGCAAAGCGGCCATCCCACTCAAACTCCACCGGTATAGTGACATTGCAATCAACGAGAACAATAATTTGGAATGATTTGCCGGGTGTTGGAGTGAAGTCAAAATCTATATGTATGTACTAATTGTCGCTAACTTGAACACGGTTCACTGTGTGTGGGTTTGCTTTATAGACCAACCAATTCTCATCCATAGTGTATGACGCGTCTTCAAGTGACCACATAATGTCATCTTTGCTAGCTTTGCTAGACAAAGCATTGTTCAAGTCATATAGCGATGCATACCCATCAATGTAGTTGATTCCCAATGCCGTCAAGCCGTTAAAGACAGACGAACCACCATTCTTGACAAACTAGCTCATGTCAGCGCTTGTGACATTCCCATTGCTATCACAGCTCAATATGCCATTTGCGGATATCTTGTCTTGCTTTGCGCTCAGCTCGTCTTTTGTCGCGTATCCGCTTAACTCAGGTTGTGCAAATGTCTTAGTGATGCCGTCTGTGTCCACTATGTTTATAGCTTCACCCAAGAGCCACATGTCGCCTGATTTAGGGTGTGCGCTCTCTCCACTTAGCAAATGAACTGTGTAGCTTGGTTCGTCTGGGTCTATGTTTGTGTCATTTGCCAATATCTCTACACCGCCTTTGCCAAGCACATAGCCAGCCACTCCAGACCCACTCTCGTCAACTCCGTCTGCGATTATGGAATAACCTTCACTTACGTTTCCAGAGCGCGTAGAGCCTTCTACAGTGCCTACATACACTCCACCTACAAGTTTGCATTCGACTGACTAAGTGGTGTTGTCAGGGTAGTTCACTACAAAGGTGACTTTGTTTATGCACCAGTCACCAATCTTCTTTGGCACATTGCGCACTCTTATTGAAGAAGGTGAGCCAACGTAAGCCCTCATAGGCCACAACGGCATTGCTGGGTTCTCAGCTTGAATCTTTACGTCTACGACTGCTATCATTCTATCTCCGTTTCAGCTTGGAATACCAAGCATGGTTCACCTATTACTTACTCATTTATAGTAGACGCCAAATGTGATTGTGACCGCATTAGAGTCACCAGCTACATTGACTACAACGTTTGAATCTGGCGCACTAGCGAACGTCACTGTTTTAGCGTTCTCGCTGTCGCCGATGGTCACCGAAGAGCCGTTCGTGCCAGTGAATTTGATTCCAAATGTGCTTCCACTACCACCACCTTCAAAGTCTTTGTCTATGCTTATAGTTGGATGTGAACCATCACCCCACTCTATCTTTATCTCGCCTTCCTTGCCTTTGAGGTTGGCCATGCTCTGTGTAGTCCAGTTGATGGTGTCAGTCCAACCATTGATTGCACCTATTGCTTTGTCTTTGACAAGTTGAGCTGTTATTGCTGGTTTCTTCATATCAAATCACCTCTATCATAGCGCTGTTGGAATCTCCGGCAGATACAACATTGGTGTGTAGGCATATGTCTCGTTCGTCACGACATTGTAGCACTTCATTCTGTAGTATCTTGAGCTGTTCAAGTAGTAGTCCTCCGTGGACATCCAACCCTCATACACATTTCCAGTCTGCGTTTCGCTTGTTGCATGATACAACTCTTGTACCCAATCTGTGGACTGGTTTTGTGGGATTGTCTCAATGACAAGTTTCACATTGGTTGCCAGTGCTGGGTTGTACTCTGGAAGAGAGCATCTATAATACAATGTTGGCCTCTAGTCCACACGCTCTATGTTAGTCAAGATGAATGCTGGATTGTTGCCGTCATAGTTAGTGCCAATCCAAGTGAATGCTTGCGAATAGTCGTTCATGTCCGACAAAGATAGAACTTCGTCTACCTCGTTCACCTGAATATCTACCGTGTATAGTCCACCATCATCCCTTGTGGCCTGAATCTGCGCTTGTGACAACATCCCTGCTGGACTCCACACAACTTGCCCATTCTGGATGTCATAGCGTCTGATGAAGCGCGTGTATTGCTTCACCTTGTCTTGCGCTCCTTGTTCCGCAGATGCAATGTCCAATCCAATGTATGAATATTGCTTCGACGCATATCTTGTTATGCGAAAGCAGTTCGTGTCATTAACAACATCAGGAACGCATGTGTAGTTCACCATCAAAAGCTGCTGCGTCACTTTGTTGTAGTCTGTTAGTGTTGAAAGCATTTTCTCATCTCCGTTCATAAGCTTGTGTTTGGTTCGTATGTCACTTCAAGGAAATTGACATAGGTGTCGTATATGGCAAATTGCACATCTAAGTTTGTAGGGTCAAGAGTATAGCCTAAAGCCTATGCCATGTCACCACCCCATGTCCTAGAATCAGTCATGTTGCTTGTCTTCCACGCATCATATACTCCATCATTCAAGGTGGCTGTTCCACTCTTCGTCAGAGGGCATTTAGTCAATATGAATTTCCATTCACTCCAGTTTGGTGTTCCATCTGAGTACACTGTGATATTCATATAATAAGCGGTTGCACTTTTAACCTTGTCTTGGTTCTACTTGAAGAACGCTACTTTTCCCTCTGTGTCACTTATGCCATAATGCTCCCACCCATGTCTCCTAATGATAGCATCAGAGTCTGCCAACCATGACCAGTTGGTAGAGCCGCCATCTGTAATCTGCCCGTATGTCGTCGAGCATAAATCATACGACTGTGTATGCCAATTCCAGTCATACACTCGTAGAGGGCCGCCGATTGCATATAGATATGGACGCCCATTCATCTTAGCTTCAGATGTTGAATTTGTTGCCCACCCGCCATTGGCATAACATCCATAGAAAACTTTGTTTAGCTTGTTCATGTTTCGCTGCATCTTTATCAGCGGCTCAGTCTCGATTTCATGCACAGAAGAAAGCGCGTCTTCTCTATCTACACCAGACAGTTCAGAGCATATCGAGCGGTAGATTTCATCCCCAGCCAGGAATTTATAACGGCCATTGTTAAATGCACTCAAAGCTGAGTATCTTGTGCGGCCAGTCACATCTGTGAATCGGCTAGGGAGTATGTCACCCACTGACTCACTCTCGGCTATGAACATAGGTGTGCCCCACACCGGGTCAGTGTTTTCAAGATATGTTCCAAGGTAAGCATACTCAGGATATGAACCTTTATTCGCATATCTATTTGCAAGCCATTTAGACACGTTGACTGGGTTCTGCGCACGTATCGCTCTATCAACTCTGAACACGTATGGGTCAGCGTCATTTCCATGTGCGCACTGGCAGAGCATGTCACGCTCTTTAACACCTTCAATGAGAAAACCGATGTCCTGCCATTTGATAGATGTGGAGAGGGATGGATAGCTGGCGAGAAACTATCCGTCTATGTCCACGTTGCTAGGTGGTGTTATGTATTTGAAATCTGTGCGGTCGTTTATCATCTTACCGTCAATGCCTGTTTGATTTTGGTAGCCATGTCTTCTATGGCTTTTTTCTGCTGTTCCTGTTCCTTCTTCGACAGCATCTGCTTGTCCATAGCATCTTTGCCGAGGAATTTCCAGTCTTGTGGTGTGAGTTGTGTCATTGCCCATTTTTCAAACTGTTGTTTGTACTCTTTAGGCATTGTGCCCTTCAACCAGCTCTGGACATCCCTTGTGTTGGTTTTCAACTTGCTTTGTCTGTCTCGTTCTGCCCTTGCTGCTTCCTTTAGTTGCTTTCTCCAATTAGGGAAGTCTGGTGCGCTTGGAATCTGGTTTATTGAACTTGCATCAAGGCGTGCATTGACGCTGATTTCCTTTTTGCCTCTACCTTTGCCAGCTTTGTTGTCTGCACCTTCCTTCTCAGCATCGTCAGCAAGCTCGCCTTCAGCTTTCAACCTTCTTTCGCGCACTTCCTTCAATTTCTCGTTAAGATTGTGTTCAATCTCTGCGTCTTCACAGCCATCTTCAAGCGACTGGTTAAGCACTTTGAGAAGGTCATTGCGCTCTTGCTCATTGACATTCAATTTCTTTATTGTGTCGGCAAAGCGTGTTTCCCATTCTAGCTTTCTTTCACACTATGCGGATTCAAGCATTCTCTTCTCCGCCGCAATCTGGGTTGCCCTTGTTTCCGCTTGCTGTGCGCGAATAGCGTCTTCCTTCTTCCGCGTCAATTCAATGGTTGTGGCTTCATCTTGTGTCTTGGCAAGAGCATACTTGTCATCAATGGCTTTCATCTGCTCGTTGGTCTTCGCCAAGTCAGAAACAATCTTTGCATGTTCCTCTTTCGCTTTCGCTAGAGTCTCAGACATAGATTTTTCATTTGCCACAACATCTTTATGTTCTTCTTCAAATTTGGTCAGAGCCACAAGTGCATCATTGTGATATTTGATTGCCTGTTGCTGGGTCATGCCAAGGTCAAGGAGAGATTCAATGGACTCGTTCGCTTTGCCTTGCAGAGCGTTATGTTTTTCAATCAATGCACCGTTGTTTTCTAGGAAGCTCGCCCTCTGCGATTCCGCTTGTGTCACTAACTCCAATGCCTTGGATTCCGCCTCATGCAAAACTGCTTGTCTGTCATTCACGGCCTTGCGCTCAATCGCCAGCTTGTCCATTTCGCCAGCGTATTTTATTGTTTGTGCGGCTAATGCCTCATCTGCCAATATGACTTGCTTTGCGGCCTCTGACATTCCATCAGTTATCTTCTGCAAGGTTTCCACATGTAGTTTTGCGGTCTCTACTTTGACGTCGCCATCAATCTTGCCTTGTGCGGTCTTCACAAGATTGTCAATGTCCTTTTGCGCATCAGCAACTTCTGTTTTAACTCCTGTCACAGCTTCCTTCAACTTCGTGAAACCTTGCGCGACCTCGTTCATCAAAATCTCGCCAAGTTTCTTTGCCTCTTCCTCAGCCTTCTTGAAGTAGTCTATGACAATTCCCATTCCAGTTTGGCAAAGAGAGGCAATCACACCAAAGATGCCACCTTGCGCAAGTCCTTGAAGAACACCCGCAGCAGCACCAGCAGCCTTGCCAACATCCCCAAAGTTTCCAGCAATCTCTCTGAGGCTGTTCTTGGCAATGTCCGCCATGTCCTTTGTTTCACGTCCAAACGCTTTTGAATCAGCTTGTGCCTTGGCGAACGCTTGTCCAGCAGTGTACTCGCCTCCCAACTCTATCTTTATCTTAGCCATTGCTCTATCTTTCCTTGTGCGCTTTCTTTATTTCATCCAGCACTCCATAATAATCAACCAGCGCGCGATTCCTGTCTCTCTTACGTGAAACCTCGCCATAGTCGATTTCCCCTTTGTAGTCGATAAGTGCCCGCAGACTGGATGTAGTCATGGACTTAATGTCAGAGAGAGTGCCCAGCCTCAATACAAGCCCATCGTGCATCATGCCAACCTCAAGTGACATGTCATCGTGCTAGAGGTCATCATCATTATCATCATCCTCTCTCTTATGGCTTGGCCTCTTCTCACCATCCCAATGACGGCTGCCCTCTGTGGCGTATTGCAGCGCGGTGATTATCTGCTCATATGTATGCGGCTTAAGCTGCTCTATCAGCGCGGTAATCAGCTCGCCTATCTTTTCATTGTCATACGGCTCTGGCAGCTCGGCCTAATCCATAGAGAGCGAGAGTATGCGTAAAGTCATCCAAGTGTCCACGCTTGCAAAGTCATAGGCTGCTGCGGCCTACTGCAACCATATCTCACTGCCTATAGTTGGTTGCCTTAATGTGAGTTTGCCAAGCATTGCGACACGCGGAAGAGCATAACGCTCTGCCGCGTCTGTCGCACGTTCAACTTTCAGACCAAACGCATTAAGTCTGATTATCTCTTGTGGAGTCAGTTTGATTCCCTCATCGGCAAGGGAATCTATGTCTTCCATTGCCATTTTGGAAATCATCGTCAGTCCTAATCCTTTGCGAGGTACTTAGTGAGTGTTGCACTCCATGTTGGCCAGTCAGCGTCAGGATTGTCACAAGCAAGAGGTGAAGTGACTACCCAACCATCACCAGCTGTGAGTGTTGGCGCGGTTGAGCCAGTCTGTATCAAATCAAGAGAGCATTCAATCTTGCCTTCGGTCACGTCATGTGCCAAGCAAACTCCATCCTTCTCTGCCTTTGTTATGTTTGCACTGAAGGTGTAGTTTGTAGTAGTCAAATGAGCGTCACCAGCAAATGAGAATGCGTCCATCAATACCTAAGCGTGATGCTTCTTTGAGAGGCTGAACGCTGGGATTGAATACATGCAGTTGTTTGAAGAAGAGACTTCAACCTGCTCACCGCTTGCGCTGAATGTTGGTGCTGAACCAGCCTGTGTGCCAATCTGCACGTTGTTCAAGCAGACATAGATTTCACCAACCTCGTTTATCTGACCAAGTTTGATGTCACCAGCTGCTTTTGTGACGTTGCCTTTTATCACATAGTCATTTGTAGGAGAGATAGTTTCGCCATACACGTTGTATGCGACCACACTTCCATCTTGTCCAACAGCTTCAGCAGTCTGTGCTGAACGTCCATCGCCATTTGAAGTGCAGACTAGTGAACTCACATCGGATATCCCGAAGTAGTCAGTCTTTGTTATGAATGGTGCCATTATTGCCATTGCGTTTTTTCCTTGTGTTAGTTATGCGGATGAAGTTTCAAACCGCGTATTGTAAGTGAGAACTCTACAGACCAGCTGTTGGTCTGAGGGTCAAATGTCGGGCCAGTGCCAGCGTTTACTTGAACACCACCCGGCGTAAAATCTTCTGTGACAAGTGCTTCAAGCTCGTTTCCCTCTAAGTCAAGATTCCAAGCTTCAAGCAAATCAGTTATAGGCTCTACGAACTTCACTAAGTTTTCGCCTGTGGAATCCTTCTCTACACGCACAGTCAAAATCATCTGCACGTCCATAGTCACCTCGCAGATTCCAAATGTGTCAAATGCTTTAGGTGGTATCTTCACAACCAATGCACCAACAGCGTCTGATTGCTCTGTGCCTTTGACTATGTTCGTAGCTGAAGGCTGCCAAAGGCCAACCACCTGAAGGTCTGGAATGTTCAACGCTTCTATTGCGTCAATTATCTTCTTCTCTACATTCTTCTCTATCATCGTCTTGCCTTAACATCTGGAAATGGTGTTTCGATATGCTCTTTGAAGTCGCGCCCTGCTATGTGATTCAACATACCAGCTGTCTTGTTAGCTGCTTTCATTATTGCCAAGTCAACACCAGCTTCGCCGCTTTTCAAAGCGTCCGTTCCATAGTCTACTTCATCTACCACTGTGATTGTGTACATGTTGCCTGACTGTGATATTGCGACGTTCGACAAAGTTGATGCTTTATTCCTACTTACATTTGAGCCGTCTTGTGGAAGCGTCTTAGTGGCGATTTGGTTCATAGCAATGCCAAGTGCATTCTTTGCCAAACCACCGTAGTTGCCAATGCGCTTCTTTATTCTGCGCAGCTCGTTGTTCATCACTATTGCAGCGTTTCTCGCACCTACATAGTAGACTTGA
>Ga0247608_10002986_pt1 | contig 20229 bp, 37 predicted proteins | sample 176DNAGHGlowgp2_FD_193490 | JGI IMG/M metagenome (GOLD analysis project Ga0247608, IMG submission 193490) | Sheep rumen microbial communities from Palmerston North, Manawatu-Wanganui, New Zealand - 1766 DNA GHGlow gp2 | ecosystem: Host-associated > Mammals > Digestive system > Stomach > Rumen ...
TATTCTATTATTATCATTATTATTATTTAATGATTTTAGTCTAAAACTTTTAGGTTTAGGAATAATGTTTATTGGTATTTCAATAATATTATTTATTGATAGATAATTTACAATTTTAGATATACTGTATTTTTTAAAAGAAATAGTATATATTATACCGACATATAATTTAAAAAAATAAGTTAAATTTGAAAAAACTTATTTTTTTTGTAAAAAAAATTCAAAAAACCCCTTGATTTCCCTTATAAAATAAGGTATAATTTAAATCGTGTGACAAGCGAAGATGTGTGAGGTTGCTGATACGCCAGGTTAAGTTGTAAATAAACTTAAAAGCAAATATCAGGTTTTTACACGGAGCTAGTCTATACATGATATAGGCGAAGGGAGGATACAATATGTCTAAAACAAAAGTAAACATTAAATTAAAAGCATTTGAACACAAGAACTTAGATAATGCTTGTATGAAAATAGTTGAAACTGTTAAGAGAACAGGCGGAGAAATTAGTGGACCAATTCCACTACCAACTGAAGTAGAAAAAATTACTATATTAAGAGCTGTTCACAAATATAAAGATTCACGTGAACAATTCGAAAAAAGAACACACAAAAGACTTATTGTTATCAACAATCCAAGTAAGGAAACAATAGATGCATTACAACATCTAGAAATTCCAAGCGGTGTTGATATTCAAATAAAGTTATAATTTAAGGAGGAAAGAAAATGAAAGGAATCTTAGGTCGTAAATTAGGAATGACTCAAGTATTTAGTAAATCTGGTAAATTGACTCCAGTTACTGTTGTTGAAGTTGAACCAAATGTTGTTACACAAATTAAGACAAAAGAAAATGACGGTTATGAAGCAATTCAATTAGGTTTCGATACTAAAAGAGAAAAGTTAGCGACAAAAGCTTCTGCTGGTATTACTAGCAAAGCAAACACTACACCTAAGCGCTACTTTAGAGAAATTAGAGGCGTAGATGTAAGTGCATATTCATTAGGACAAGAAATCAAAGCTGATATTTTTGTTCCAGGTGAAGTAGTAGACGTTACAGGAACTACAAAAGGACATGGTTTCCAAGGTGTTATTAAAAGACATGGTCAATCAAGAGGACCTATGGGACATGGATCACATTATCATAGAAGACCAGGATCAATGGGAACTATGAGACCAATGCGTGTATTTAAAGGTAAAGCATTACCAGGTCATATGGGAGGAAATACAGTAACAGTTCAAAATCTTGAAATTGTTGCAGTAGATGTTGAAAAGAATGTAATTTTAGTTAAAGGAAATGTTCCAGGAGCTAAAAACTCATTAGTTGTTATCAAAACAGCTGTTAAAAACCCAGAAAAAGTTAATTCAAGAGAAGAATTAGTTACTTACATTTCTGAACCAGAAGTAGAAAAAGCAGTAGAAGAAGTTACAACTGAAGAAGTAGTTACTGAAGAAGTTGCTCCAGAAACTACAGAAGAAGTTGTAGAAGAAACTACTACTGAAGAAGCTCCTGAAGCAGAAGCTACAGAAACTGTAGAAGAAAACTAGGAGGGATAATATATGAGTAAATTATCAGTATTAAATATTAAAGGTGAAGAAGTAAGTAAAATTGAATTAAATAAAGAAATTTGGGGAATTGAGCCAAATGATGCAGTATTATATGATGCAATTACATTAGCATTAAACTCTTTAAGACAAGGTACACACGATACAAAAACTAGATCAGAAGTAAGTGGTGGAGGAAAGAAACCATGGAGACAAAAAGGTACAGGACGTGCTCGTCAAGGTAGTACACGTGCACCACATTGGAGACATGGTGGAATCGTATTTGGACCACATCCAAGATCATATAGTAAAAAGATGAACAGAAAAGAAAGAAGATTAGCTTTATTATCTGCTTTATCTTATAAAAACATTGATAAAGAATTAATAGTTGTAGATAACTTTAATTTAGAATCAAATAAAACAGCTTCTGCTATAAATGCATTTAAAGCATTAAAAGTAGAAGGTAAAACATTATTAGTTGTAGATGAAATAACTGAAAATACATTATTAGCTACAAGAAATTTAGCAAATGTAATTTTATTACAAGCAGATGAAATAAATGTTTTAGATATCATTTCAGCTGACAATATGATTGTTACTGAAAATGCAGTAAAAAGAATTGAGGAGGTGCTTGTTTAATGGAAAACTATAGAAATATTATTAAAGCACCAATTATTACAGAAAAAAGTGCAGCTTTAGCAGAAAAAAATATAATGACATTCAGTGTAGATGTTAAAGCAAATAAAACACAAATCAAACAAGCAATTGAAAAATTATTTAATGTAAAAGTTGTAAGTGTTAATACAGTTAATGTTCATCCTAAGAAAAAAAGAGTTGGACGTTATACTGGTAAAACAAATAATGTAAAAAAAGCAATAGTAAAATTAGCAGAAGGAAGTTCAATTGAACTTTAATCTAAGGGAGGATAATTATGGCTATTAAGAATTACAAACCTATGACTAATGGTACTCGTGGAATGTCAACATTAAAAAATGAAGAAATTACAAAAACTACTCCAGAAAAATCATTAGTTGTTACTTTAAAGAAAAATGGTGGACGTAATAATCAAGGTAGAATAACTGTAAGACATCACGGTGGTGGTGCTAAAAGAAAATATCGTATTATCGATTTCAAAAGAGATAAAGATGGTGTTATTGGAACAGTTTCATCTATCGAATATGATCCAAACAGAAGTGCAAACATTGCTTTAATTACATATGCAGATGGAGAAAAGAGATATATCTTAGCTCCAAATGGATTAAAAGTTGGGGATAAAATTGAAAGTGGAGAAAATGCAGATATCAAAGTTGGTAACTGTTTACCACTTGAAAAAATACCTGAAGGTACATTAGTTCATAATGTTGAATTAACTGCTGGAAAAGGTGGAAAATTAGCACGTTCAGCTGCTTCAAGTGTTCAAATATTAGGACGTGAAGGAAAATATACTTTATTACGTTTAACTAGTGGTGAAGTTAGAAAAGTACTAAGCGTTTGTAGAGCAACTGTAGGAGAAGTTGGAAATGCTGACCATGAATTAATAAATGTTGGTAAAGCAGGTCGTAAAAGACATATGGGTATTAGACCAACAGTTCGTGGTTCTGTTATGAACCCTAATGATCACCCTCATGGTGGTGGTGAAGGTAAAGCGCCTGTAGGACGTAAAGGACCAGTTACACCTTGGGGTAAACCAGCATTAGGATACAAAACACGTAAGAACAAAAAATATTCTAATAAATTAATTGTTCGCCGTCGTAAAAAATAGTGAAAGGATGATAAAATGGCTAGAAGTTTAAAAAAAGGACCTTTTATAGATAAATATCTATTTAAAAAGATTGAAAAAGTAAACGAATCTGGAAAAAAAGAAGTAATTAAAACTTGGTCTCGCCGTTCAACAATTTATCCTGAATTTATTGGACATACATTTGCTGTTCATAATGGTAAAGAATTTATTCCTGTTTATGTTACAGAAGAAATGGTTGGACATAAATTAGGAGAATTCGTTTTAACACGTAAATTTGGTGGACATAGCGACAATAGTAATGAAAAATAATTAATACCAAGAAGGGAGGACTAAAATGGAAGCAAAAGCGATTGCAAAGACAGTTAGAATTGCACCTCGTAAAGCCCGTTTAGTAATAGATTTAATACGTGGTAAAAGCGTAGAAGAAGCAGATAGAATTCTTAACAGTTTAAATAAAGAAGCTGCTAGAATATCTAAAAAAGTTTTAACCTCAGCTGTAGCAAATGCTACAAATAACTTAAACTTAGATAAAGCAAGTTTATATGTTAAAGAAGCATATGTTAATGAAGGTCAAACAATGAAAAGAATGAAATTTGGATCAAGAGGAAGAATCGATCCAATTATGAAAAGAACAAGTCACATAACAATAGTTGTTAGTGATCAAAAATAGTAAAGGAGGATAACTGATGGGTCAAAAAGTAAATCCAGTCGGATTAAGATTAGGAATAAACAAAACTTGGGAATCAAAATGGTATGCAGATAAAAAAGATTTTGCTAAATTCTTAAATAATGATAACAAAATCAGAAAATTTTTATCTAAAAAATTAAAAGACGCAGCAGTTTCAAGCATTTTAATTGAAAGAAATGCAAATAAGACTGAAGTAATCATCAACACTGCTAAACCAGGAGTTGTTATTGGACACGGTGGAGATGATATTGAAAAACTTAAAAAAGAGCTTTCAAAACTTGTTAGTGAAAATGTACAAATTTCAATAATGGAAATTAAAAAACCTGACTTAGATGCACAATTAGTAGCAGATAATATTGCTCACCAAATCGAAGGTCGTGTATCATTCAGAGTTGCACAAAAGAAAGCAATTAGAAATACTTTAAAAGCTGGAGCACAAGGAATTAAAACAGCAGTTTCAGGACGTTTAGGTGGAGCAGATATGGCTAGAACAGAAGGATATTCTGAAGGAAACATTCCTCTACATACATTAAGAGCTGATGTTGATTATGCTCATGCAGAAGCTGATACTACTTATGGTAAAATCGGTGTAAAAGTATGGATTTATAAAGGAGAAATCTTATCTTCAAAATCTGAAGGAGGTAATAACGATGGCAGTCATTCCAAAAAGAACTAAATATAGAAGACCTCATAAAGTACGTTATGATGGTGTTGCCAAAGGAAATACTGAATTACATTTTGGTGATTATGGTTTAATGGCAATGGAAGGTGCTTGGGTTACTCAAAACCAAATAGAAGCAGCCAGAGTTGCTATGACACGTTATATGAAACGTGGAGGAAAAGTATGGATTAATATATTCCCTCACCTTTCATTAACTAAAATCCCACTAGAAACTCGTATGGGTAAAGGTAAAGGTGAACCTGAAAAGTGGGTTGCAGTTGTTAAAAAAGGAAAAATTATGTTTGAAGTAGGAGAAATAGATGAAGCAACAGCAAGAGAAGCATTAAGACTTGCTATGCATAAACTTCCTATTAAATGTAAATTTGTTAAGAAAGATGGTGAAGTAAGTGAAAATTAATGATATAAGAAATTTATCTGATGAAGATATAAGAAAAGAAATTGAATCAGCTAAAGAAGAATTATTTAACTTACGTTTTAGCCAAGCAACTGGAAATTTAGAAAAACCTTCAAGAATTAATGAACTTAGAAAACAAGTTGCACGTATGAAAACAGTTTTACGTGAACGTGAACTAAGCAAGGAGGCTAAATAATGCAAAACAAACGTGAATTAGTAGGAAAAGTAGTAAGTGATAAAACTGATAAAACAATTACAGTTTTAGTAGAAACTTATAAAAAAGATCCATTATATGGAAAGCGTGTTAAATTTTCTAAAAAATACGCTGCTCATGATGAAAAAAATGAGGCAAAAGTTGGTGATACAGTTCGTATAGTGGAAACAAGACCACTATCAAGAACAAAACGTTTTCGCCTAGTAGAAATAGTTGAAAAAGCTATTATCTTATAATGAATTAGGAGGAGGATCAATATGATTCAACAAGAAAGCCGTTTAAAAGTTGCTGACAACTCTGGAGCACGTGAAGTAAGTGTTATTCGTGTTCTAGGTGGAAGTAAAAGAAAATTCGGAAATATTGGAGATACAGTCGTTGTAACTGTTAAAAAAGCAATTCCTAACGGTACAGTACATGCAGGACAAGTTTGTAAGGCTGTAGTTGTTAGAAGTAAATTTGGTCTAAGAAGAGAAGATGGATCTTATATTAAATTCGATGATAATGCATGTGTTATTATAAGAGATGATAAGAGCCCAGTTGGAACTCGTGTATTTGGACCAGTAGCACGTGAATTACGTGACAATAATTATATGAAAATTGTATCACTTGCAAAAGAAGTATTATAATTTTCAAAGGAGGAAAGTATGAACTTAAAAACTGGAGATAAAATAGTTGTTATATCTGGTAAAGATAAAGGTAAAGAAGGTCTAATTAAAAAAGTTCTTAGAGCTGAAAATAAAGTTATCGTTGAAGGTATTAATATAGTAAAAAAACATGTTAAACCAAACGGACAAACAGCTGGAACTATTGAAGAAAAAGAAGCTCCAATTCATGCTTCAAATGTAATGATAGTTGACCCTAAGACTAAAAAAAGAACCAGAATAGGACATACTGTTGATAAAAAAGGTAAAAAAATAAGAATTTCTAAAAAATCAAACGAAAGTCTTGATTAATTGGAAGGAGGGTAATATATGAACCGCCTAAAAGCAAAGTATAATGAAGAAATCATACCTAGTTTAAAAGAGAAATTTAATTATAAAAATGTTATGGAAGTTCCAAAACTAGACAAAATTGTTATAAATATGGGAGTAGGAGACGCTACTACTAACTCAAAATTATTAGATGCTGCTGTAGAAGATTTAAAAATTATAACAGGACAACAACCAGTTATAACTAAATCAAAAAAATCTATTGCAGGATTTAAATTAAGAGAAGGTCAAGGAATCGGATGTAAAGTTACATTACGTGGAGAAAATATGTATAACTTCTTAGATAAACTAATTAGTATTACATTACCTCGTGTAAGAGACTTTAGAGGAGTTTCTAAGAAATCATTTGATGGAAGAGGAAACTATACATTAGGTTTAACTGAACAATTAATTTTCTCAGAAATAGAATACGATAAAGTTGTTAAAGTACGTGGTATGGATATAGTTTTTGTAACAACAGCAAAAACAAATGATGAAGCTTTAGCATTATTACAAGGTTTCGGTATGCCTTTTAAAAAGTAATAGGAGGAAATTATGGCAAGAACAAGTATGGTCGTTAAGGCCAATAGAAAACCAAAATTTAAAGTACGTGAATATACTCGTTGTCAAAGATGTGGTAGACCTCATGCAGTACTTAAAAAATATGGAATTTGTCGTATATGCTTTAGAGAATTAGCTTACAAAGGACAAATACCAGGAATGAAAAAATCAAGTTGGTAAGGAGGGATTAGAGTGACAGATCCAATCGCAGATATGCTTACAAGAATTCGTAATGCGAACCAAATGCGTTATAAAGAAGTAGAAGTACCTGCTTCAAAGATTAAATTATCTATAGCAGATATATTAAAAAACGAAGGATATATTGCAGATTATAAAGTTAAGAAAAATAATGTACAAGATATCATAGTTTTAAATTTAAAATATGGAAAAAATAAAGAACGTGTAATTACTGGATTAAAGAGAATTTCTAAACCAGGATTACGTGTATATTCAAAAGCTGAAGAACTTCCAAAAGTACTAAATGGACTTGGAATTGCTATTATCTCTACATCAAAAGGATTAATGGTTGATAGAGAAGCAAGAAAAGAATCATTAGGTGGAGAAGTTATAGCTTATATTTGGTAGAAAGTAAGGAGGATTAATATGAGCCGTATTGGTAATAGAGCATTGTCAGTACCAGCAAATGTAACAGTTACAGTTGATAATAATGTAGTTACAGTAAAAGGTCCTAAAGGAGAACTTTCTACTCAAATACATAACAATATCAATGTAGAAGTAAAAGAAAATGAAATAACAGTTACAAGAACTGATGACAATTTTAAAAATTTTCATGGAACTGTAAATTCAATAATCAAAAATATGATTAAAGGAGTTACAGATGGTTTCGAAAAGAAACTAGAAATAATTGGAGTTGGATATCGTTTTCAACTAAAAGGAAATAAAGTAGTTGTAAATGCTGGATATTCACACCCAGTTGAAGTTGATATTCCTGCAGGATTAAAAGTTGAAGTTCCAAGTAATACAGAACTTACAATTTCAGGAATAGATAAATGTCTTGTTGGTGAATTCGCTGCAAACATCAGAAAAATAAGACAACCTGAACCTTATAAAGGAAAAGGAATCCGTTATACTGATGAAGTTGTTCATCGTAAAGAAGGAAAGAAAGCAGCATAACTTAAGTAAAGGAGATGCGTGACTATGATAAAGAAAGTAGCTCGTAATGATGTACGTAAATCTAGACATGAACGTGTTAGAGAAAAAATCTCTGGTACAGCATCTGTTCCAAGATTAAACGTATTTAGATCAAACAGTAATATTTTTGCACAAATCATAGATGATGAAAAGAAAACTACATTAGTAAGTGCTTCTTCAATAGATAAAGACCTTAAATTAGAAAATGGTGGAAATGTTGAAGCAGCAGCTAAAGTAGGAGAAGCTTTAGCTAAAAAAGCTAAAAAAGCAAAAATTACAGAAGTAGTATTTGATAGAGGTGGATACCTATATCATGGACGTGTAAAAGCTTTAGCAGAAGCAGCACGTGAAAATGGATTAAAATTCTAAAAGGAGGATAACCAATGGAAGAAACTAAAAAAGAACCACTTAAAAAAGAACGTAACACTAAAAAACCAAGACAACCAAGACAAGAAAGACAACAAAAACTTTATGAAGAAGCAGTTATTAATATTGGACGTGTTACAAAAGTAACAAAAGGTGGTCGTCATTTCCGTTTCTCTGCTACAGTAGTTGTAGGAGATAGAAAAGGTAAAGTTGGTTTAGGTACTGGAAAAGCAAACGAAGTACCAGATGCAATTAAAAAAGCTGTTAGCGCAGCAACTAAAAATGTTACAAAAATTTCTTTAATTGAAGAAAGAACAATCCCACATGATGCAATTGGTGTAAGAGGTGCAAGTAAAGTATTACTTAAACCTGCTAAAGAAGGTACAGGAGTTAAAGCTGGTGGTCCAGTTAGAGCAGTACTAGAATTAGCTGGAGTAAAAGATATTTTATCTAAATCATTAGGATCAAACACTAAAATTAATATGGCATATGCAACTTTAGAAGCATTAAAATCTCAAAAAACAGCTGAAGAAATCGCTGCTTTAAGAGGTAAGAAAGTTGAGGAAATTATCTAATGAAGTTAAATAGTATTAAACCTGCTTACGGAGCAACTCAATCTAGAAAAAGAGTTGGACGTGGACCAGGTAGTGGAATTGGTAAAACTTCAGGACGTGGAGAAAACGGACAAAAATCTAGAAGTGGATATAGTCATAAACCAGGTTTTGAAGGTGGACAATTACCTTTATACAGAAGATTACCAAAAAGAGGTTTCTCTAACGCTAAATTTAAAGTAGAATATGCAACAATTAATTTAGATGTTCTTAATAAATTTGATGATGGATCAACAATTACACCAGAATTATTAAAACAAATGGGATTATTAAAAAATCAATTAGATGGAGTTAAAGTTTTAGGTAACGGAAAACTTGAAAAGAAATTAATAGTAAGAGCTAATAAATTTTCAGCAAAAGCTCAAGAAGAAATAGAAAAATTAGGTGGAAAAGTAGAGGTGATTTAATTGTTTAAAAAATTCAAACAATTATTTAAACCACAAAATAAAGATTTAAGAAAAAGAATTTATTTTACTTTCTTCATCTTATTTATCTTTAAATTAGGAACAAGTATAATTGTTCCAGGAATTGATAGAGATAGTTTAGGAGATACAAACTTAAATTTCTTTGAACTATTGAATGCAATGGGTGGTGGAGCACTAGAACAATTTTCAATTTTTGCTTTAGGAGTTTTACCTTACATTAATGCATCTATCATAATGCAATTATTACAAATGGATATAGTTCCTTATTTCTCTGAATTAGGAAAACAAGGACAAACAGGAAGAACAAAATTAAATAAAATAACTAGATATATGGGAATTATTCTTGCATTTATTCAAGGATATGTTTTCTCATTTGCATTTATTAAAGGTGGAACACCAACACAATACTTAACATTTGCACTTATCTTAACAGCAGGAACTTCATTACTATTATGGCTAGGTGATAGAATAACAGAAAAAGGGATTGGTAATGGTATTTCATTAATAATAATGGCAGGTATCATAGCTACATTACCTAACATGTTCTTTACTGCATATAATTCATTTGTTCCAGATGCTGGAATGCTTGGAATATTAAAATTTGTTGGATTTGTATTATTATATATATTCATATTACTTGGAGTTGTATTTATTGAAACTGCAGAACGTAGAGTTCCAATTCAATATGCTAATAAAACAACAAGTGCATATGGAAAACAAAATAGTTATATACCATTTAAATTAAATTCAGCAAATGTTATGCCAGTAATTTTTGCATCAATTATATTAACAGTACCAGGTATTATAGGAGCTGTATCAAAGAATGCTGGAATTCAATCATTTGTTAAAAATTGGTTAACAATGACAACACCAACTGGATTTATTATTTATATATTATGTATATTTGTATTCGCATACTTCTATACATTCTTACAAATAAAACCAGATGAATTATCAGAAAACTTAGCTCAAAATGGAGGATTTATTCCTGGAGTAAGACCTGGAGAAGAAACAACAAAATACATTAAAACAATATTAAAAAGAATTACTGCTATAGGAGCTACTGCACTTGCTGTAGTTGCAGCAATCCCAATATTATTTAGTGTATTCACAAAATTACCTTCAAGTGTAAGTATCGGAGGAACTAGTTTATTAATCGTTGTAGGAGTTGCTCTTGAAGTATACCGACAATTAGAAAGCGAACTTGTAACTCGTAATTATACTAGAGGAAGGGGAAAACGTAATTGAAAAATATAATTCTAATCGCACCACCAGGTGCTGGTAAGGGTACTCAAGCTAATATGCTTGAAGAAAAATTAAATATGCTACATATCTCTATTGGTGATTTACTTAGAAATGAAGTAAATAAAAAAACTGAATTAGGTAAATCACTAGAGGTAAGAATGCAAACAGGAAAATTAGTAGATGATGAAATAATATTTGAAGTATTAAAAACATATTTAAAAAATGTTGATTTATCTCATGGAATAATCTTTGATGGATTTCCTAGAAATATAAATCAAGCAATAATGTTAGATTCTTTAGATATTAAAATAGATTCAGCTATATATCTAGATGTTCCAAAAAGTGTTTTAGAAAGTAGAATATTAGGAAGACAAACTTGTCCAAAATGTAATACAGGTTATAATTCAAATTTTACTAATATGAAACCTAAAATTGAAAACATATGTGATAAATGTGGATCAGAATTAACTGTTCGTCATGATGATACTAAAGAAGTATTTGAAAAAAGATATGAAACATATATAAATGAGACACAACCAGTATTAGAATTTTATAAAAATAAAAAAATCTTATTTAATATAAATTCATTAGATAAAGAAGAAATATTTAATATTATTATTAAGATTATAGATAATACTTTACCTGTAGAAGGTATATAGTCTTAGTAAATTTAAGAGGTGAGAATATGCCAAAAAAACAAAATAATAGAAGACAAAAAGTTGAAGAAGAAAAAGTAGTTAAGAAGTCTGCTATAGAAGTTGAAGGAAAAGTATTAGAAGTTTTACCTGGAGGACAATTCAGAGTAGAATTACAAAATAAACACACTGTAATTGCTCACGTTTCTGGTAAAATCCGTATGAACTATATTCGCATTTTACCAGGTGATACAGTAGTGTTAGAATTATCAGAATATGATTTAACACGTGGGCGCATAACCTATAGAAAATAGGAGGTATAATATGAAAGTAAAACCATCAGTTAAAAAAATTTGTGATAAATGTAAAATTATCAGAAGAAATGGAAAAACATTAGTAATATGCGAAAATCCAAAGCATAAACAAAGACAAGGTTAATAGGGAGGTGTTTTATGGCACGTATTAAAGGTGTAGATATACCAGATAATAAAAAAGTTGAAATATCATTAACATATATTTATGGAATTGGTAGAAACATTGCTAAAAATATAGTAGCAAACGCAAAAGTTAATCCAGATAAAAGAGCTGGAGAATTAGATCACGATGAATTAAATAGACTTCGTGAAGAAATCGATAAATACACTGTTGAAGGTGATTTAAGACGTGAAGTTAATATGAATATTAAAACTAAAATGGAAATAAATTCATATCAAGGAACTCGTCATAAAAAAGGATTACCTGTAAGAGGACAAAGAACTAGTAGAAATGCTAGAACTCGTAAAGGAAAAGGAAAAACAGTAGCTAATAAGAAAAAATAGTACTGATAAGGAGGTTATAAAATGGCTTATAAACCAAGAAAACGTAAAGTTAAAAAGAATGTACCAGAAGGTAAAGCATTTATTCATTCAACATTTAATAATACAATAGTAACATTAAGTGATAATGAAGGTAACGCAATAAGTTGGGCTTCAGCTGGTACTTTAGGATTTAAAGGAAGTAAAAAATCAACTCCATATGCAGCTGGTATGGCAGCAGAAGCTGCAGGAAAAGCAGCATTCGATATGGGAATGAGAAAAGTTGAAGTTTATGTTAAAGGATTAGGATCTGGACGTGAAACAGCTATTCGTTCATTACAAACAGCTGGTCTTGAAATTTCTTCAATAAATGATGTAACACCTGTACCACATAACGGATGTCGTCCACCAAAACGTCCACGTGGATAATTGAAAGGGAGTGTACAAATGTTAAATTTTGAAAAACCAATTTATAAAATAACTGATTATGTTGAAAGCAATAGTTATGGAAAATTTGAATTAGAACCACTTGAAAGAGGATTCGGTACTACAATAGGTAATGCATTAAGAAGAGTAATGTTATCAAATATGCCAGGTTCTGCTATAGTTGCAGTAAGAATAGATGGAGTTATGCATGAATTCCAAACTATAGATGGTGTAGTAGAAGACGTTACTTCAATCATACTTAATCTAAAAGGTGTAGTAATTAAAAATAATTCAGAAGAAATTAAAACATTAACAATTGATGTTAATGAAGAAAGAGTTGTAACTGCAGCTGATATTAAATGTGACGCTGATGTTGAAATAATTAATCCAGAACATGTTATAGCTACCTTATCAAAAGGTGGAAAACTAAATATTGAATTATTAGTTGCAAATGGTAGAGGATATGTTCTAGCAAACGATAATAAAAAATTCATTGAAAATCAAAAAGTAGGATTTATTCCAATAGATTCAAACTATTCACCAGTTGAAAGAATTAGTTATGAAGTTGAACCTACTCGTGTAGGACACAATGCAAATTATGACAAACTTATTATGGAAGTAAGAACAAAAGGTTCTATACGTCCAGAAGAAGCTATGGCTTTAGGAGCTAAAATATTAATAGAACATTTTAATATTTTAACTGAATTATCAGAAATAGCTGATATGACTGGTATTATGACTGCTAAACAAGAAGATTCTAAATTAAAGAAATTAGAAACATCTATAGACGATTTAGACTTCTCTGTTAGAGCATATAATTGTTTAAAAAGAGCTGGAATTAATACTCTTGGAGATTTAACTGAAAAATCAGAATTAGAAATGATGAAAATACGTAATTTAGGTAAAAAATCTTTAAAAGAAGTTATAGATAAAATTAAAGATATGGGACTTAGATTCCGTGACGATGACTAATAAGGAGGTAAATTATGGCTTATAGAAAATTAGGACGTACATGTAAACATAGAAGAAGTATGCTTGCTAATTTAACTAAAGACCTTATTATGAATGAAAGAATTGAAACAACAGAAACAAGAGCAAAAGAAGTTCGTAAAACTGTTGATAAAATGATTACTTATGGTAAAAAAGGTGATTTAGTTTCAAGAAGAAAAGCTTTAGCTTTTATGCAAAATGATAATGTAGCTACTAAAAAAGTATTTGAAGATCTTGCTAAAAGATTTGCAAACCGTAATGGTGGTTACACTAGAATATTAAAACTAGATGAACGTAGAGGAGACGATGCGTTAATGGTAGTTTTAGAATTTGTAGAAGGAGACACAAAATAGTGTCTTTTTTTTTAATTCAATTTATTATATAATATAAATAGGGTGATGGTATGATAGCATTAATTACAGGAGCGTCTTCTGGTATGGGAGCAGATTTTGCTAGAGTATTAAGTGATTTAGGATATGATTTAATACTTGTAGCCAGAAGAAAAACAAGATTATTAAAATTAAAATCGGAGTTAAAAACTAATGTAGAAATTATTAGTACTGATATATCAAGTACTTATAACTGTATGAATTTATTTAAACAAGTAAAAGATAAAGATATTGAAATACTAATAAATTGTGCTGGCTTTGGAGTATTTGGGGACTTTTTAGAAACTAATTTAGATAGAGAATTAGATATGATTGATACTAATATTAAAGGATTACATATCTTAACAAAATTATTTTTAAATGAGTTTAATAAAAGAAATAAAGGCTATATATTAAATGTAGCTTCTTCAGCCGCATTCTTTCCAGGACCATTAATGTCTGGATATTATGCTTCAAAAGCATATGTACTAAGATTATCAGAATCAATAGCTGGAGAATTAAAAGCAATTCGTAGTAATATAGGAATATCTGTACTTTGTCCTGGCCCTGTTGATACTGAATTTAATAAAGTAGCAAAAGTAAAATTTTCAGTAAAACCACTTCAAAGTTATGATGTTGCTAAATATGCTGTTAAAAAAATGTTTAAAAAGAAACTAATTATAGTTCCAGGTTTTACTATGAAGATGGGAGTATTTTTTAGTAGATTTGTTCCAAGAAAAATGCTTATGAAAATGAATTATAATATACAATCAAAGAAAGAAGGATAATATGAAGAATAATAAAGGTATAACATTAATAGAACTATTAGCTGTACTCGCAATAATTGCTTTACTTGCTTTAATAGTATATCCAATAGTATCATCAGTTATAAAAGATTCTACCAGTGATACTGCAAAAGCAACTAATAATAGTATAAAAGAAGCCGCAGAAATGTATGTAACTGATAAATTAGAAACTACTGAAATAAATTCAGAAACAGTAACCTTAGAACAATTATCGAATGGAGGTTACCTAACTATAGATGAAAATAAGTATGATTTAGAATCTTCAATTGTAGTTATTAATAAAGAAGATGATCATTATACTTATACAATTACTCTTAATAAAAAATAATGCCTTATAGGCATTTTTTAATTGTCAAATATATATAAATATATTATAATAATTCATACGGGTGGTTATAATGAAAAAAGTAGTTCAAATAAAGAATTTAGACTATAAATATGATAACCTAGTAATATTTGAAGGCCTAAATTTAGAAATAGAGAGATCAACCTTCTTAAATATAATAGGTAAAAACGATGTCGGCAAAACTACATTATCAAAGATAATACTTGGATTAATAAATGTTGACGCAGATATCAAAATAGATGGAACAATTTTAAATACTACAAATAAAGAAAAAATAAGAAATCAAATATGTTATATTCCAAATAACATAAAAGATTCCATAATTATGGATACTGTTGAAGAAGAAATATATTTAAATAATAATGATAATAATGAATTAAAAAAGATTATTAAAGAATATAATTTTGAGTCTAAATTAAAAGATGACCCTAAAACATTATCAGGTGGAGAACAACAGATAATGTATTTGATATCTTCATTAGCAAAACACCCTAAAATAATAATATGTGATGAAGCATTTACAATGTTAGATAATTTAGTTAAAGATAAAATATTAAAAACATTAAAAAAATTATCAAAGGAAAAACAAATAACTATCATTAATTTTACAAATGATTCTGAAGATCTAATGTATGGAGATGAAATTGCTATTATTCATAACCATAAAATACTAATTCATGATAAAAAAGAAATAGTACTTAAAAATGAAGAAATATTTAATAAACTAAATATTAAATTACCATTTATGATTGAACTTTCAAATAAGCTTAAATTTTATAATTTAATAGATAACACCATGATAGACATGGATAGAATGATAAACAAAATATGGAAATAAAATTAAAAGGAATATCATTTAAATATCCTGAAAAAGAAGAGATATTAAGTGATATAAATGTAACTATTGAAAGTAAGAAAATAACTGGTATTATTGGTAAAAATGGTAGTGGAAAAACAACATTGCTAGAATTAATATCACAGCTTATTATACCGACAAAAGGTATAATCACATACAATAATAAAAAAATAGAAAAAAGAAACATTGGTTACCTATTTCAAGATACTAAATCAATGTTCTTTAAATCTACTGTTAAAGATGAAATAATGTTAAGTAGTTTAATATATAACTATAGAGTAAAAGATATTGAAAAAAGAGTACATGAAGTATTAAAAATAGTTAAATTAAAAGAAACAATATTAAATAAAAATCCTCTTAATTTAACTAATAATGAATCAAAAAAAGTCGCATTAGCGTCATTATTAATGTATAATCCTAAAATATTAATATTAGATGAACCAACATTAAATTTAGATGACAAGACAAAAAAAGAATTAATTATATTACTTAAAATACTTAAAAATAAATATAATAAAACAATTATAGTAGTATCACATGATATAGATCTAATAAATGAATTATGTGATAATGTTATCTTAATAAAAGAAGGTAAAGTAGTTGCTTCAAATAATAAATTTGATGTACTAAAAAATGTTAAGTTATTAAAACAATGTGGTTTATTACCACCAAAAACAATACTATTTAGTGAAAAAGTATTAAATAAAAAAGGAATCAAATTAGGTTATAGGACAGAAATAAATGATCTAATAAAGGATATATATAGAAATGTTTAGTAATATAACAATAGGAAAATATATATATAAAGATTCAATTGTCCATAAACTAAATCCTTTTATAAAACTTATAGAATTAATAATATTATCTTTATTATCAATGATTAGTGATATTAAAATTAATATGATAATATTACTATTATCAATAATTTTAATATTATTATCAAAAATTGATTATAAGTATTTTTTAAAAAATATTTATGGTTTTAGATATTTTTTAATAGTAATAATCATATTAGATTTAATAACTTCATGTAACTTAATATTAAATATTTTTAAAATTGTAATTAATATATTATTGACTTCTATTTTTATGTACACTACTAATATAAAAGAAATTAATTATGCTATAAAAATACTGTTAAGTCCTTTAAAAATATTCAAAATAAAAATAAATAGAATAAGTATTATAATTACTTTATCTATTAAATTTATATTTCTTGTTTTTGAAGAATCTGATAAACTATTAAAATCATATAAAAATAGAGGATTAGATTTTAAAGGAAATATTAAAACTAGGATAATTAAAATAAAAGAGTTTTTAGTTACTTTATTTATATTATTACTTAGAAAAGCCGATAATATATCAAGTACATTAGAGGCACGTAATTGTAATTTAGATAAAATAGATATAAAATATAATTATAAAATAAATATAATAGATTTATTATCTTTATTATTAATATTAATAGGAGTGATATTATGCGCTATTTAATGACATTTTCATATGACGGATCAAAGTATAATGGTTATCAAAAACAATTAAATAAAAATACAATCCAAGATAAAATAGAAGATGCGTTATATAAAATAACAGGTAAGAACATAATAATACATTCATCTGGTAGAACCGATAGTAAAGTTCATGCAATTAATCAATGTGCTCATTTTGATATAGATAAAGAATATGATTTATATAAATTAAAAAAATCTATTAATAGTCTAATACCAGATGATATACATGTAAAAAATATAGAAATAAAAGATAATTCATTTCATGCTAGATTTAACATTAAAGAAAAAGAATATATATATAAAATAAATATAGGAGAATATAACCCTATAGATAGAAATTATATATATCAATATAATAAAGAATTAAATATAGAAAAAATGAAAGAAGCAGCAAAATATTTAATAGGAAATCATAATTTTAAATCATTCACAAAAACTGATGATAGTAAAGATGATTATATTAGAACTATATATAAAATTGATATAAGTAAAAATAATAATATAATAACATTTGATTTTGTAGGTAATGGTTTTTTAAGATATATGATTAGAAATATCGTTGGTACATTAATAGTAGTAGGAGAAGAAAAAATAGAACCTACTAAAGTAAAAGAAATATTAGATAGTCAAGATAGAAAAAAAGCATATAAAACAGCTAATCCTGAAGGGCTATATTTATATAATGTCAAATATTAAGAAAAGTAAGTAAAATCTTGACTTTTCTTTTATTTTTTTATATAATTTTAATTGGTACATTTTTAAATCCCATATGAAATGGTTATTGGGACTAACCGTTTCAAATCTAATTAAAGAAAGGGAATTTATATATGAAAAATACATATATGCAAAAAAAAGAAGAAATCGTTCGTAACTGGTATGTTATCGATGCAGCAAATCTTCCATTAGGTAGATTAGCTACTAAAGCAGCTTATTTATTAACAGGAAAAAATAAACCAACTTATACACCACATGTTGATTGTGGAGATAATGTTATAATTATCAATGCATCAAAGGTAGTATTAACTGGTAATAAATTAACTGATAAAATTTATTATGATCACAGTGGATACACTGGAGGATTAAGAGAAAGAACTGCTAAAGTTATGAAAGAAAGTTATCCAGTTGAGATGGTAGAAAGAGCAATCAAAGGAATGTTACCAAAAGGAAGACTAGGACGTCAAATGTATAGAAAGTTATTTGTATATGAAGGTGCAGAACACCCTCATATGGCTCAACAACCAGTTGAGTATACTAAATAAGGAGGATATTTATGGCAGACAAAAAAGTTTACGCTGGTACTGGAAGAAGAAAATCTTCAATAGCACAAGTTAAATTAATTCCTGGTAAAGGAAATATAACAGTAAATGGAAAAGATGTTAGAGATTTCTTCCCTTATGAAACTAATGTTATGGATTTAAAACAACCATTAGTTCTTACTTCTACTGATGAAATGTTTGATGTTATAGTTAAAGTTAATGGTGGAGGATTCACTGGTCAAACTGGTGCAATTCGTTTAGGTATTACACGTGCTTTACTTGAATATGATAAACCAAATGAAGGTAATGAAGGATGTTTTAGATCAGTTCTAAAAAGAGCTGGATTTATAACAAGAGATTCAAGAGTTAAAGAACGTAAAAAACCAGGTCTTAAGAAAGCTCGTAGAGCACCACAATTCTCAAAGAGATAATATATGTATTAAAAGATATAGTTTATGCTATATCTTTTTATGTTATAATAATAACTAGGAGTGTTTCAAGTGAAATATGATGCTAATAAATTAAAAGAATATGGTTTTATATTCAGTGATAAAAAATATATATTAAAAAAAGAATTAGATAACAATTTATATGTATTATTTACTATTGATAAAGATATTAATATAGATATATTTGATACAATTACTAATGAATTATTTATACCTTATAAAGTAAATACCAATGGAGCATATGTTATAGAATTAAGAAATAAAGTTAATAAAATAAAACAAGACATTATTAATAAATGTTTTATTAATAATAATACTAAGCAAATATTAATTGACTATATTTATAAAAAATATAAAATAAAGGGAGAATCTCCATGGGATGAATACCCAAACTTTATCACATTTAAAAATAATAAGAAATGGTTTGGATTAATTATGACTATACCATATAAATCACTTGGCATTGATAGTATAGAAGAAGTAGATGTTATTAATGTTAAAATAGAACCAGAAAGAATAGATAAATTAGTTGATAATAAACAATATTTTAAAGCATATCATATGAATAAAAAATATTGGATAACAATAGTTCTTAATTATAATACTGATATTGATTTATTAAAAGAACTATTGGATAATAGTTATAAATTAGTAGGAGGCAAAAATGAAAGTAAGTAGTAATTGGAAAGATTATAAAATAATAGATGCTGGTAATAAAGAAAAATTAGAAACATGGAAAAACATTACATTGAGAAGACCAGATCCACAAGCAATGTGGCCTATAGAAACAAACAGTAATTGGAAAAATGTAGATGCTGTATATCATAGAAGTAGTAGTGGTGGAGGAAGTTGGGAATTTAAAAATAAATTACCGGAATTTTGGACAATACAATATAAAGATTTAATATTTAAAGTATCTCCAACTAATTTTAAACACACAGGTCTATTTCCTGAACAAGCAGCTAATTGGGACTATTTTATTGATAAAATAAAAAAATCAAACAGAAAAATTAAAGTATTAAACTTATTCGCATACACAGGAGGTGCTACTATAGCTTGTTCTTATGCAGGAGCTGATGTAGTACATGTAGATTCTGCTAAAGGTATGGTAGAATGGGCAAAAGAAAATGCTAAATTATCACATCTAGAAAATAATAATATAAGATATTTAGTAGATGATTGTTTAAAATTTGTTAAAAGAGAACAAA